>Ga0351960_1040_pt1 | contig 26942 bp, 21 predicted proteins | sample TotcelT113001M14_FD_205808 | JGI IMG/M metagenome (GOLD analysis project Ga0351960, IMG submission 205808) | Enriched cells from coal bed in the Powder River Basin, Montana, United States - Total cells T11 rep3 HSBNCT.T11.300.1.M14 ... | reverse complement strand
TTTCTTGTATTTTTTTTAAAATAGCAATTGAAAAATATCCTAAATCCCTGATTATCAATGACTTAGGTTTTATATATTTAAGTATCTCTTTTGAGTGGATTTTATCATTGACTGTACTACTTGAGATTTTTATTCCATGCACTAAAACATTTGCTATATCATAAATAAAATCTAATTTTAAAGCTGATTTACTAGCACCTCCACCATTCCCTTTAAAATCGTTAGATAAAGATTCATTCAGAGTAATTTGAGAGCTATCATGTAAGTAAATGCCAGAGAACTCTGGAAAAAGTTGTGAAAAACTATTTTTAAATCCTATTTTAAATTGAACGCCAATTAATTTTATAAATACTGCTTTTAGATACTTCACTGAGCTCACACTATTAATTCTTTTGGAAAGTGCTTGAGGTGTAATAATCACATTAAAATGTGTCCGCAATCCTGTTACAAGATACGTAAGTGCTATTTCTCCATTTCCTAAAAAGCCAAAACTCATAATATACATAAATGAAAAAGCCGTAATTTCTGAATGTCTTTTTATAAATCCAGTTGATCTGGCTATTTGATTCAGTATTTCTGGATTGAAAATTTTATTAAGCATACTTTGTACTTTATCTATCTCTTCTGTACAGTTTTTATCTTTACTTAGTTTCTTTCTTTTTTGTTTTAACTCTTTTTGTTGAATGATTTGCTCAGACCTCCTTTTCTTTTGTTCAGCTGTTAATTTTTTTCTGCGAAGAGGATTTTTTTTTTTCTTACATTTCTGTTTTTGAAGCTTTCTAGCTTTTTTTTGAAATTTTCTAGCTTTTCTTTCTCGCTTGCTAACAGTTTTGCGTCGTGATATATTCATTGCATGTGCCTTTTCTTATATGTTTTTTTTGGTTGAAAAACTTTTATAACGAAAAGGCCTTTATTTTCAAGCACTTGCGCTCAATTTTATTCTAAAAAAAGAAATCAGCTCTTAAATCAGATGTAGGGTAGATATTTACATAAATTAACCTTTTAATCTTTGTTTAGACGGGTTTTGGTAAAAAAAATTAAGTTGATGCGTATGGCCGTCCCGGCCTTGAATCCAGATCGGGACTATTTGGTTGTTAATAGTCAAGTCCGGAACGGCCTTGCTAACTTAAGTCTGCAGCCATACCTTTTTGAGGACATACGTTATTACTTTTAGTTGCAAAATCGTAAAAATAATTTGCATTCAATGAATGATAGTAATATAATTATTTTTTTTAATATAAATTAAAGAGGTTCCCATGGTTTCTACGCCGATCAATTCTGTAGCAGTTTGTAATACTGCTTTACTATTCAAAAATCCAATCAGTGAAGAAGCAGAAAATGCCACAACAGAATCCTTGACCAATCGAATTGCAACTTGCGTCGAAAATAAATTAAGTGTCAATGCAGCTCATGTTCCAGAAAAAAATGAATTTACTACACCGCTTCAGTCAAAATCGTCTCTTTCAAAACAAGAAGATATTCAATTGAAATCCGGAAAAATTTGGATTTGCAAAGACCGTATTATTGATCCAGAAACAAATGAATTTTCTTATATTTTTGAAATCGATAATTTATATAATTCATTATTCACAAAAAATGCTAATGAATATTATGAACATAAAAAAGAAGAAATATTCCCTGCATTGGAACTCGACGCTAAAAGTTTATCTTATATTGACCCTTCATATTTAAACGAACGTATGGTGACTGGCAAATTCAATGAAATTGATTTCAAAAAAGAGATGAAGTATTGTCAAAATTTAAACAACCTAGGTTTTAAATTATTTAAAGGAAAAGACGGAAGTTTCACTCTACACCTACCTAGTCGAGAATCATTATTAGCACGCTGTCAAAAGCTAGGAACTGACTATCCATCTCTTCTAAAATTAACCATTGAATCAAGCGAAGGCATTGCTGACGATCATCAATATATAAACACTCTTCTAACCCACGATGTTTTAGTTTCTGAAGGAGAGGAATTCGTACATGATCAAATACTCCACATGATTCCCACGCTTAGCCAAATGCTAAAAGATACAGAAAATACTTTGAGTTCGCAGACCTTTGCAGGCAAGAGAGCGGAACATAAATTACAAATAGACAGTGCTTATAGCGATATGTTGTTTATCAAGAATTTAATTCAGCAAAAAAAATATGTACCTGATCAAATTAAGACATCTTTACCAATAATGGTAGCCGGCATAAGTGCTGCTGTCGATTTGTTAAGTGCGACTTTTTATGCTAAAGTGGATGATGTATTCGTGTACTTAAGAGGAGACTTATGGGAAGATCCTAATTGGCAACGATATTTTACAAAACGATTTCCAAATGAAAAAATTGACTTTTCATCTTTGCACGTTATTTGGCAGCAAACACTTGATTTTGCACAGCAAGCACGCAATGATTTGGCTAAAGAAACAAAGATGGCAGTAGATTGTAAAAATGAATCCGAAAAATTCAAATAAAGAATCTAAGGATGCTACTATGCTCGTAGGCCGTCTTATACTGCAAGATTTAATAGAGCTATAGATAACATTTGCAAATTGCAAAAAGGATAGTCTTCAGCTGTCCTCACTCAAGCTAGATTGGCATCTTAAAGTGTAAAAGAGGCGCTTAATCTATTGAAAACTAGTGGTTCTAGCTCTAAAAAAACGCCCTCAGGTAATAAAATGGAAACTCAAAGGAGGGAGTCCATGAAAGTAGCCAGGGCGTCCCGCCCTGGTGAGGTGTATAGCCCTGACGTTCGGGTATACTCGTCGCCAGGCGAGACATCCTGAACACTTTCATAGCCACGTTCTTTGACAAATTTACGAACATGACCGGTTTTTATGTAATTCATGGGCTTTAATCTCGTATTTCACAAAATTAATACTTTACATAGGTTGGTTTTATGCCTCTAACCCTATCTACATATGTATCTACGCACTGCTCAGAGGTGCTTTTACTCACAGTTACAATAACCGTTGACTGCTCAAAGTGAACAATTTCCGTAAATTTTCCGTAAACTTTTTATTTTGTGAAATATGAGTTTAATGACTGGGATTATCAAAAATATTGTCAAAGGAGTTATGTCAAATTTAAAGATACACATATCCCTTCATCGCTGCGTAATGATAAATAATTTGTTTTATCCATTAACGACAGAGATGTTATCATTTTATTCCCTTTTATGATCACTTCATATTTTCCATCTGCAGGTAGTCTAGCTTTGAATAAATTTAATAGATTATCAGTAGGATTCTGTACATATTAATTCTTATCTCTCGCTGAAAGCCTTAAAACCAGTACTTGAAATGGATCAATATTGATTATTTCAATCCCCCCCCTAATCATTCTATTTATTAAGTCATCTATTTTAGTAAAAAGACACCCTCTTTGAACTTCTATACTAAAAGCGGCGCTTGATTTAATGGAAAGATAGGAATCAGCAGCTGTATTTCCTTCATAAAGCTTAATGCTGGTTGTTGCATTTTTTTGAAAATCAATATATTTAATTTTTTTTCCAACCCCTATTAATGCATCATCTAATAATGCATCGTCTAAACGCACAGTGGTAGATAATTTTGTAAAAGAATGATTAACTAGTTTAGGACTATGATTATAAATGCGAATTTCTCGGTTTTCAGAGAATGTCAATTTATTTTTATCAGAAAATAACCCGGCAAATTCATTGACTGTATAACTTTGGCAGTCAGCTTGAGGATCCTGGTGTGGTTGTCTTTGGGCTTCTTGAGTTTCGGGAATTGATTCAATAAGTTTTTTTAAGACAGGATACTGTTCGCAAAAACGTTGAATGGCGTCTTTCAAAGCTCTATTGGGCATGACTGATGAGATATACGTTCTTGTCATTGGATCTTTGAAGCATATTTGATTGTTTTTTAGTTCATCAATTGTAGTTTGATCATAGGTGAAACCGCTTGGTTGCACAATGACAGGATTTACCATGAGCTGAAGAGTTATCGGGTCAGTATATTCCATAGGAACCTGTGTGCCTTCAATATCACGATAGTTATTTAATGAAACAGCATGAACATTTGAAGCTAGTGATGTAATAAATGACATAAATTCCTTGTTATATTTTCAAGATGATTAAAAATTTATAATCAAACCTATATTAATCGAAGATATTTAACCAGTATAAAATAAATTTTTATAACATTTAGTCAGAACAGTATACTGATCGACTGGATGATACACTTTCGAATAAGACGGCCTTAGGGTGTGCCAAATAAGACCTATGTCCTGAAAAGTCAGGGCAAAAAAGGTAACAAGATTGTCCCGATTTGGTTTTTAATATATTCAAGGCCGAGACGGCCTTGCTACCTTCAAGTTAAGGAACCCAAGATATTTCTAGGACAGACTCAAAGTAAAGTGTTGCGCAAATATGATTTTTTCACTATACTCCAAAATCATCTAGAAATTTCAGGAGAACATAGAGAATGGTCCGCATCAGCAAACAATCAGAAAGAAGAAGGCAATCGCCTCGTAGACCACGCGTTGGTTCGCAAAAAACGGGTGCTAAAAAGGACAATTTGGAGAAAAATTTCAAAGTACATCCTAATGCGCTGGAAGGTGAATTTGCTCAACTAGCGTACATACCGAAAATTAAATAATATTGAATCCTTAAGAAAAGAAGAAGGTTAACTATGTCCAGACATACCAGCTTTGGCAAGGCAAATAAAGGCGCAAAAAAACGAAATGTGTTGAAGCGATTTGAGCGCATCGATGTGCTGAAAAAGCTTGGACGTTGGAGCGAAGACAGAAAATTCGTTACCAGCTTACCTAAAACACCTATTCTGAATTAGTCTTACTCACAAGCATGTTGCATTTAACCATGCAATTCCATAGTAGGATCTGAATAAGAATGACTTGTATAATTAGACTGCGACAGAAACAGAATGCAACAATGATGGAGCCATCCAATATTACATGACGGGGCTCATTATCGTTTTGTTCTTGCGTTTTTGCGCAGTCACTTATTCTGTTGACAGATCGAAAAAAATTGATTTGAGACAGTGTCATTTCCTCGTGCGCTGCTTCAATAGAGTCTATATACTTCAACAACTCTCCTGTTCTGTGCGCAACGCGGAACTGCCTACTTCAGTGGCAACGACGAAACAAAGTGAACATCTAGCTTCGTCTAGCAAGAGCTTGCAACTGCCAACAGACAAGGCTATAAGGAAATTATCATGAACATCCACATCTCAAACGAGCAGGAAGACTATCCTGTTGATGCCGGCGTCGTTGAAAAGATCATTTCTGCCGTCCTCCTATTTGAAGGGGTGGAGTATGATGAAGTCTCTCTTTATTTTATCGACACTGAAACGATATCGGACCTGCATCAAACCTATTTCCAAGATCCTTCGCCTACCGATTGCATATCGTTTCCCATGGATGATCATTCCGAGGAAGGATATAAGATTCTAGGGGATGTTTTTGTATGCCCGGCGGTAGGAATTGCCTATGCAAAAACTCATAATGGGAGTGCTAGCGAAGAGATAAATCTTTACATTGTCCACGGATTATTGCATCTTTTAGGATATGATGATATTTCTGAAGAAGATAAGCTTGTTATGCGGGAAGCGGAACGGCGGCATATGTTGAATTTAAAGAATGCAGATCTCTTATAGTCGTTTCTGAAAGTCGCTGCAATTGGGGATAACAATAAAATAGGAGGAAGTCTTTGCTAGACATCATACTTTTTGCATCCTCCTGTTTCTTTCTAGCAGGAATCTTTTTTTTGACGGGCCTAAATAGTGCCTTTCGCAGGATGACGAAGAAAGAGTCTAAAAAGATACTGCACTCTTTAGGTAAGACCTTCTTTTATGGTACCTTCCACGAAGTTTTTTTTCCAGAAGATGAGTATGAAGGCATCTTTTTTGCCTCCGTTTGCGCCCAAAGCTTGACCCGCTACTTATATGCAGCCGCCTCACTCGCATTTCTGGTCAGCATGTTGTTTTTTGACAATATACCCTCACCCAATCTGTTATTGACCGAATCATCCTCATGGCTCTGGCTGTTTGTCGGTATTTTCGGCTTTTCATTTGTTTCATTCGTAGTTGGCGATTTCTTTTCACGAGTATTAGGAGCGCGGAAGCCTTCAACAGCTATGCGGATTTGTGCTCCAGCCGCGTCGTTTTATCTGCTCCTGGCTTTTCCCATTACCTATTTGTTCCTGCGTTTCGCTAAACCTGCCTCATATATGCTCTACTTAGATCATTTACATGAACCTGTCACCAAAGCTAAGCAAGAAATCATTGATATTATCCAGAAAGCGGATATGAGCGCAGCAGCTGATAAGCACGAGAAAAAAATCATTGAGTCAGTCCTGTCTTTTCGTGAACGGATTGCTAGAGAAGTGATGGTGCCGCGGGTGGATGTATTCAGCCTTTCCGCTGACACAAAAATTAGAGAGGCGGCCCATTTTTTACAAAAAGAGGGGTATAGCAGAACTCCTGTCTACCAAAATTCGGTAGACAACGTCGTCGGAGTATTGATGTACAAAGACATTCTGAATAAGTACATGGAATACGAGGAGAAAGGTAATGACAATTCTATTCTAGACCAGCCCATTTCATCTGTGCAGAAAAGCATATTATACACACCAGAGACAAAAAAAATTTCTAATCTGCTCCAAGAGTTCCGAAAAAAGCAAGTGCATCAAGCCATTGTCGTGGACGAGTACGGCGGCACAGAAGGGATCGTAACGATTGAGGACATCTTGGAAGAGATCGTCGGTGAAATTTCCGATGAATACGACCAGGATAAAGATCTTTTCATACCCCAAGGCGTTGGAAGCTGGATTGTCGATGCGCGAATGGGCATCTTCGAAGCGGAGGAACAATTCGAGATCCACATTCCGCAAGAGGGTGAATATGATACGATTGGAGGGTATATTTTTCATGTCGCGGGATCGATTCCTTCGAAGGGATTTATTATCCACCAAGAAGATTTCGATATGGAAATCCTTCGATCCAATGAACGTTATGTAGAAAAAGTACGCCTTACCCGCATGCATCACGAATCCAGCGATTCAAAAAATTCTCATTCAGCTTATGAAACTTAAGTTTTGCCAAGATCCACATATATCATCTATCTAAAAACTCCCCAATTCTGCTACGATTCCTCCAAGTAGTATAAGCAATGTTGGAAATAGTATGACTTCTTTACCTTTTGTCGAATATGCCATTTTTCTGATCATCGGATTCTTTTTGGGCTTCTCCTTGCTGTGGTTTTTCCACAGGATTAGACTAGGAAGCTACGACAAGATTTGCCAGGATCTTTTACAAAAAGCCCAAATCGAGGCAGAATCACAGCAAAAAGCGAATGAAATCGCCCAAAAACAGCTCCAAGTAGAACGTCAAAGGGAATTAGATCAATTCAGCTTAAATGAAAGACGCAAAATCCAACGCGAGGCAGAACGTTTAAAACAACGAGAAGATAAGATCGAAAGCCGGATGAACCTTGTCGAAAAAAAGCTTTCTGACATCGAGAAACGAGAAGCGGTCATGGCGGCTCGAAAAACACAGCTGGACGATGAAAAAAAACACATTGCAGATCTGCATCTAAAGCTCATTGAGGAACTCGAAAAAATCGGCGGCCTAAGCAGCCTTGAAGCCAGAGAACAGCTGCTTCAAAAGCTTACGCAAGAAGCAGCTACCGAAGCTGCCAATCTCATACGCCGCAGAAAAAAAGAGGCCGAAGAAGAAGCGGACAAACAAGCGAGCACGATCATAGCCACAGCGATCAGCCGCCTGGCCGTTTCTTGTGTGTCAGAAGCTACCGTAAATACCGTATCCATTCCTAATGAAGAAATGAAAGGCAGGATCATCGGAAGGGAAGGGCGCAATATCCGGGCATTGGAAAGGGCTACAGGGATCAATTTCATTATCGACGATACCCCGGGGGCTGTTGTCTTGTCCGGATTTGATCCCGTCCGACTGCATATCGCAAAAGCCGCTTTAAGCGATCTGGTTTTAGACGGCAGGATTCATCCTACAAGGATCGAAGAAGCTGTTGAAAAGGCGCGTGTGAATGTTATTAAGCAAATTAAAGCTTATGGCGAAGATGCAGCTTTGCGTGCCGGCGCGATCAATATGCATCATGAATTGATCATGTTATTGGGAAAACTGAAATTCCGATTCAGCTATGGCCAAAATGTATTGGACCACTCGCTTGAAGTGAGTTATTTGATGGGAATTATGGCAGCAGAGCTTGGACTCGATCAAAGCTTAGCTAGGAGGATCGGCCTTCTGCATGATATTGGTAAAGCAGTGTCCCATGAAGTTGAGGGCTCGCATGCGATTATTGGACATGATATTGCCCTTCGGTGCGGGGAAAGCAAAGAAATCGCCAATGGAATCGGGTGCCACCATTTCGAAATGGAATCTGTGACGGTGGAAGGCAGTCTTTGCAGTTCTGCAGATGCCATTTCGGCATCGCGTCAAGGGGCCCGAAGCGAGCCCGTGGAGGAATATATTTGCAGGTTAAAAAAACTCGAGGATTTGGCCTTGGAGCTGCCGGGAGTAGAAAAAGCTTATGCAATGCAGGCAGGAAGAGAAATCCGGGTGATTGTAAAACCCGATATGGTTGATGACGAGGGCGTGGTCAAAATTGCGAAAAATTTAAGCAAGAACATCGAAGAACAGCTACAATATCCCGGAAAAATACGAGTTACTGTCATCCGTGAAAAACGGATCGTCGAATATGCTGTTTAGAAGTTTGGCCATTTTGGCCGTTTCATAAGTTTAGCCTTGATCTCTCTCTAGGTATGTGTGAATTTAAAGATTGTCCAACGGAAATAACTTAAGATGCCTTTATCCTGCCGCCGAAGGCGATCCTGCCTATCCTGTTTTTTTTTGCATTATGATTTGCTGCAGCGATATCAAAAGACCAAAGGATATTACCCTGACTTGTTTGATCAAGGTTTTAACAGGATAGACAGGATCGCCTTCGGCGGCAGGATAAAGGCATCTTAAGCTATTTCCGCAGGGAAAATGAATACCCTCAAGAACCATCCAAAAAAGTAACGCAGAGACGGAGAGGCACTGAGACGCAGAGAGATTTTTCAGTTAGTGATCTTGAGAACTTCATTTCATCTATATTTTCGATGAATTTTAATCATTAGTCACACGATTTTAAGTAAAACCTCTGTGCTTTTCCGACTTTCTCTGCGTTTATTCATTCAAGGATATGTGTGAATTTGAAATTGTTCCAGCCGGAATTGCATGAAAAAAACAAAAGGGACTACCACAGAGCCCGCAGAGATCACAAAGAACAATTTAAGATAACTCTCGGTGCGAACGACTCTAGGATCTCTGCGGGCTCTGAGGCTGTGAAAAAATAGAGATCCAAGCCGATTTTACCGATCTTTTTTGCATCTTTCAAACTCCACCCCCTTCCATAACGGCACGTGGGACGTTTAGGAAGGGGGTGGAGTTTAAAATCTGCGAAAAAATCTCGTCAAAATCGGCTGGATTCTAATTTTTTCACAGCCTCTCTGTGGTTTTATTAAAAGTTTACGAATGAATTAGGTTTAACGGATTTGTAATCAATGGCATATGTATCTGCGGGAATCGCTGAGCTTTAATTACATCCAATGAAATAAAATGAAGAACCCCTTCCCGTAGCTACAGCCCGTCTTCGCTGCGCTCGCGAGCCTTTCTACGGGCCACAAAATGAGGCCCTACTGCGTAGGGCTAGCACAAATACTGTACCGCCCCCTTAAATACACTGAGATAACTGTCACATTAGAGAATGTAGCTAAACCCACGAAGTGGGTTCTCATTTTGTAGCCCGTAGAAAGGCTCGCGAGCGCAGCGAAGACGGGCCGCAGTTACGGGATGGGGGTCAATATAAAAAAACCCCGCATGCGGGGTTCATCTTTTTTTTACTTTCAATCAATTTAGCTACATACTCTTTCCAACAAAATTTTATAATAGGTATTTCATACTCTATTGTAAATCTCATTGCTGCATATAACATGTAAAATATTCATTGCCACCGTAAGAGGTCATCAAAATGGGGTGTGTGACTTTTCCAATTATGGGACGTCTTTAAAAAGACCTGGCAAAAAAGGTAACCGGATCGTCCCGATCTGGTTGCTAATATATTCAAGGCCGGGACGGCCTTGCTACCCTGTGTCCGTCGCCATAACTTTTTGAGGGCATATGCCACACCCCGCTTGGCTGCATCTATTTAATCGCGAAACAATGAGAACATTGAGAACACTATAAGGAGTGACAATATGATCAATCTTCGTACCGCAGTAATCGAGAACAACCCAGACAACGTCAAAACTATTCTTGAAGCAAATAGAAAAGAAAATGGATTCACATGGAACGATGAGGTTGATGATCACATCAAAAACGCCTGCCGAGATGCTGTTCGGCTGGGTCACGAAAGAATTGTCCACCTGCTTCTTGATGAAGGCCTAAGTGCTGATATGAAAGGAGGTTATTATCCTCTAAATTACTATGCAGCGGCTGTCGGTAATCTCTCTATGGTAAAACTGCTCGTTGGCCGAGGCGCAACGATCCAACAAGACCAATATAGTGAGCGTGATGATCAAGATGCTATGCGTATAGCCATTAAAGGAGGCCACGCAGATGTGATCCAATATTTATTAGAAAACGGAGGGAATCCCAATGGGTGTTTTGAAAAATCATTCCAAAAACAATCTTTTCTAGGAAGAGCTGCTGTAAGAGGTCAAAGATATGTTGTGGGTTTATTCCTAAAACACGGGGCAGAAATCAAGACCGCACTGACACAGAATATTGAAAAATTTCTGGAAAAATCTACACGATATAGAGAGAATATATCTCAATACACTCATGAAATTGAGGCAAGACATCAAAAGCACTATTCAGAACAACGTGTGAAGGACTTGAACCAAATAAAACAAGAATATATCGATAAACTCGATATCCTGATTCGACAATATTCGTACTCATTCCAAATACTGCTTGATCATGCAATCGGAACCAACTTCGATGAAGAAAGCATCAAAAAATATAAGGACCTCGATATAGCCGGGTTCAATTTCGTAGGGGTTTCGGTCAACGCCCAACCCATTACACGTCAAATGCTTGCATCCCTTGGATTTAAGAATGCAGAAAAAGCGATCCTCACTTGGAATGGCTTAGCTAGTATCGAAGATAAGGAAAGAAGAGACGCTTTGTTAGAAAGGGTAGAGGCAATGCTTCAGTCTCAAGGCAGGATTATTTCTCATGATGGCATCGTTAATTTGGTTCCTCTTGCTGATGCAGCTAAAGCAGGCCATCTGGACGTAGTGCTTGTGCGCTTATCTCACGGGATAAATCCCAATCAGAAAACCACCGATTCAGATTCCAGTTTAGCCATTGTAGCTGCGGCTGAAAATGGATATTTCGATATTGTCAAACTCCTGGCTGAACATCCTGAAATTGACAAGAAGAGTTGTGTAACAGCTTCCCATGCAGCCCAAAATAATAATCATACAAAAATTGCTGAATATTTAAACGAAACACAAAACGTCAACGAAAAAGACTTAGATGGAGATGCTCTTATACATAAGGCTGTAAAGGCAAAGGATATACACGAAATTAGGACGCTGCTTCGCAGGGGAGCGGATATTAATCTTGAAAATCGTAAAGGTCACACGCCTCTGATGATTGCCGTATTAAATTCCGATAGAGCTTTGGAAAGGGAAGATATTTCAGAAAATGACAGACAACTTCTGCACTATCTTCTCGAAAATGGCGCCGACCCAAATAAATATCAAGGAAACCTATCCCCTCTCCATGCAGCTGCAGGAAACTATACGACAATGAGTCTGCTCATACCTATAACAGAAAAGAGGGACATGATAAAATCTATCGGTCATGGTGAAGAGAAGAAAGAGATACGAACACCATGGTATGTTCCTCTTATGTTCGATTCTTATCGTTCCAAGAATTGGCTGCAAATCCTGAGCCTCTTGAAAAACTACGGCGCTGATTTCAATGCAAGGCACCCGAGGACTAACAAAACCCTGCTTCATAACTGCATCAAGCATTTCACTTCATTTACTAGAATCGATAAAAAAATGTGTCATTTGAAGGAACACCTGGCAGGAAACAAGCATAGTTATGGATCATCGTACATGAAGACCCAATATGAAGATCTCATGGCAAACGCCAAAATCGAATTTGTGGAAAAGCTTGAGCAACTGGATTTCCTTCTCGCCAATGGCGCCGACCCAAGCATTCATTGCCTTAGAAAAATGAGGACTCCTCTTCACCTGTTCATCGCAAAAATCGATCTAGGCTTTATCGAAGGAGCAATAGAACAAGTAATCGATCGTCTGCTCAATCATCATGTAGATATAAACGCAAAGGATGCATGCGGAAATACACCTCTTCATGAAGCGGCGAAATTTGGCGATCTGAAAGCGGCAGCCTGCTTGATCAATAAAGGCGCTGAAATCAATGTCACAAACAAAACAAAGCATACTCCCCTACACTTGGCAGCCCTTGGAAACCCTCAGACTACCGCTTTGTTAATAAAATCCGGTGCCGATGTCAAGGCTGTCGATTTGAACGGATTTACCGCATTGGCATTATCGCGACAGGAAAGTAAACGCAAAGCTGATAAAAAAAATTTGCATAAATCTAAAAAAAAACCAGACCCCTACTTCGAAGCACAAAAAGAACTCATTCGTGCAGGAGGAATATGAAATTAAAAAAAGCCCATTTGCTACAAATTTATGGATGGAGTAACGTATGCTCTCATCAAATAATATAGTTTTTATTTCTAACCAGAGGTTTTCATGAAAGTAGAGGCTTGGGATCTACCTATATATCGTCCTCCAGGACAAACAACGGAAGCCACACTGCAATACGCCAAAGAAGCTATACAAAAACGCGAAGCGACAAACAGTAAAATCAAAAATTGTGCAGGCCCTGTTTTTTCTGATTTTTCGGTGGTCAATGAAGCATCTCCTCTGAGGATGCGCAAGAGAGGGTCTTTCTCAACAGAGGAGCAAATAGCCGAGAAACTTTCCATGCATCTGATCTTGACTACTCGCGTGACAAAAGAATGCGTGGAAGCCTTTAGAGAAGTTGCTCATGGCTGTTACAAAATAAATTTGTCGTGGGCTTGGATAGGATATGATTCGTTTGATGAATTTTTAAAGTCCCAAAAACGCACTGATTATGATCTTTATGCCTCAATTTATGGAGAGAAGGGATTTGCCTTGTTTTCCGACCTAATAGCTAAATACTCAGATAAACCATTCAGTGCTTTAGGGATCCTCAATTTCTTGAGTCAATACGTGCATGCTTTCGCCTGGTTAGAAAAGCCTGCAAGAACGTTTCGGGGAGATGCACAGGAAAAAGCAAAAATCCTGGATGCTGAGTATCGCAGCAGTCTTGAGCATGGACTAATTGATTCAGAGGAGATACGGTGGAATTTCTTAAAAAACTGGTTCGAAAAAAACGAGACATTTCTAAACAATTTAAAAAACATCAGAACTATGCCTTCATCTTCCACGCAACATCCGGTTATTGCTATGAAACAGCTAGAAGAATTAATAGAAATAGCCGGTCAAACACCTTACTGCAAAGAGTTCGAGCTGCCCCACATCGATAAAGAAACTCCAGATTATACCCATCTAAAGAATTTATTGGAAAAATGGAACTTCAAATTTGAAAGATATTGTTTTGAAAAACAGTAAATATATTTGAATTTTTCATGAACGGACTCATAATACTTGACTTTTAAAATAAAAATAAGAAAGATAGTCTTTCAAAAAAATGGAGTTTGTATGTTTGGTGTTGGATCATTTAAAGAACCTATATTGTCTTTTGAAGAACAACGTACTGATGAAAGCAGGCCGTTAATCAATAGTAGAATTAATTCTTTTGAAGAGCAGCGTACGGAGGAAAGTAGTTCGCGTAACATTCGTGTCAGTATCAAAACATTGAACCGAAAAGGTATTTGTACTCTGGCCGCGATCAACTCTGATCAAAATCTTGAAATTGAAGAAATTAAAAGCATAATAGCTGAATTACTCAAAACACCTCCAAAAGATTTCAGATTAGTGGCTAATCACAAGATAATGAATCCTAAAAATACACTAGAAATGGAAGGGTTTACAGCCGGGAATGATATTACTATGTACGCCCTTTTTAAACTCGGACCGTGTATAATTTGTCACCCTAATCCACCGGAAAACATGAATGAATGCATACATTAATCGATTTTATCTGGATGGAATCGTTAGAGAAATATGTTTGAGATGCTGCTTACTGTTAAAGCCCCGAGGTATAAAAAAAATGAATGCGGCTTCTCTATTAAAAAGAGGGTCCAAAAGAGAGTCTGCTCTTGCTTCTTTTACGCAGATAAGGCAAAATCATTTTGACTTCACCAATTTAGTCATTTTCTGAATGCGAAGGATATTTTGAATCAGAGGGAGTAATCATTCATGCGGCGTTCCATATGCTATTGCGAACCAAGTTATGCTCAGGCTGGCGAATCCAAGACCTGGAAATTCATCTACACAACAGCATCAACTATCCCAAAAGGATCGCGAATCAAATTTGACATGATGAGCAAAGGAAGGGATATCGACTGGGAAATCCCCGAAGTGAATGTCAAAAAGGGCGGCAATGTCATCTATGCAAAACTCGATAACGGGAAGATTCTGCAAGCAAAAGAGATCGAGGTTGTTGACCGCTTTACGCCTGATTATGAATTTGTTCTTACCTCAGAAATAGAAGCCGGAGGAACTTTCTCTGTCATCATCGGTTCTACAGAACCTGAGAAAAGAGATCCCGAACGCGGCACTGCTGCACAACACAACACACAGCGCAGACGGAATTTTTACCTCTATATTGATCCAACGGGAAAAGGAAATTATCAAGACCCTGAAGTCTTTACACTAGACGTTCGTGGTGCTATCCTAAAAAACATTCGGGTTTTAGCTCCCTCATTCGTTACACGGAATAAACGTTTTGATGTTATTGTGCGTTTTGAAGATGCCTATGGGAACCTGACAAATACAGCCCCGGATGATACCCTAATCGAGTTATCATACGAACATCTCAGAGAAAATTTGAACTGGAAGCTTTTTGTTCCTGAAACAGGATTTATTGCCCTTCCAAACCTTTACTTCAACGAACCGGGTGTATATACCATCCAGCTGCTTAATACGAAATCAAAAGAAATTTTCCGATCCAGTCCCATCCGATGCTTCCCAGAGAACACTAAAAGCCTGTTTTGGGGAATTTTGCATGGCGAATCGGAACGTATAGACTCTACCGAAAGCATAGAGAGCTGCTTAAGACATTTCCGAGATGACAAAGCGGCCAACTTCTTTGGTGTTTCTCCGTTTGAAAGCCAAGAAGAAACATCAAATGAAACATGGAAACTTGTCGCGCAGAACATTTTAGATTTTGATGAGAATGATCGTTTTACCACATTCCTAGGAATGCAGTATGCAGGGGATCCGGGCGAAGAAGGGGTAAGAACCCTGGTCTATCTTAAAGACCATAAACAGATCCTCCGAAGAAAAGATCCAAAATATGCTTCCTTGAAAAAACTCTACAAGAACTTCACGCCTAAAGAAATCCTTTCCATACCTTGCTTCACAATGGGTAAGGGAACCGAATTCAATTTTTCTGAATATGATCCTGAATTTGAACGTGTGGTTGAAATCTATAATGCTTGGGGTTCATCTGAATGCTCGAAGAAAGAAGGCAACACCTTCCCTGTTCAAACTACTTCAAAAAAGGGTTTTCAAGAGGCTCTTGAAGGTTCCGTCCAGAGAGCTCTGAATAAGAATTGCCGATTTGGTTTTGTTGCAGGGGGGCTCGATGATAGGGGCGTGTATTCCGATCTTTACGAAGGTGATCAGGTGCAATATACCCCGGGAATGACAGCGATTATCGCCACAGAACATAGCAGAGGGGCACTAGGTGAAGCCTTGTATAACCGGTCTTGCTACGCCACAACCGGCGTCAGGATGATCTTGGGACTTTATCTGGCCGGAAATTCTATGGGAACAGAAACCAGCACAGCAGACAAACACGGCCTTTTGATTAATCGCCACCTTTCAGGTTATGCAGCAGGAACGACCAAACTAAAAAAGGTGGAGATCATCCGTAACGGGAAGGTTATTAAGACATTTGAACCGGATGGCTACAGTTTCGACTTCACTTATGACGACATGATCGCACTCGAAAAAGTTGTCATCGATGCGAAAGACAAAAAGCCTCCCTTTGTCTATTACTACCTGCGAGTGACACAGGAAGATGGCAACATGGGCTGGACCTCGCCTATATGGGTAGATTACATTCCGAATAGCCCCATTAAACGTTCCATCATTCCGCGTGCAGCAAAACCAACCAAGAAAAGCTTGATCATCGAAGATATAGAAGACGAAGAAGAAGACGAAGACTTAGATGAAGATTCAGAACACGATCTCTAGAATCTAAGCCATACCTCGCGCGGTCTCATCCCCTGGATTAATCCAGGGGATTTTATTTATTGCTCCCGATCAGAACGAACTTCTCTAAAAGCTAATAGAGCGCGATTGCGCGCTTCAGAATGATCGACTATTGGGTTTGGATAAGTTGTACCTAGCTGTACTCCAGAACTCCGCAACACTTGTTCAGGGGCTTCCCATGGACAATGCAGGTATTCATTGGGTAATGATGCCAATTCCGGGATCCATCTCCGCACATACACCCCATCAGCATCAAACTTTTGACCCTGCGTAACGGGATTAAAAATTCGAAAATATGGGGCCGCATCAGCTCCACAACCACTGATCCACTGCCAGCCGAGAGTATTATTAGCCATATCTGCATCCAGAAGGGTGTCCCAAAACCAACGTGCGCCATATTGCCATGAGACAAGCAAATCTTTGACGAGAAAAGATCCGACTATCATCCTGACCCTATTGTGCATCCATCCAGTCGACCACAATTCGCGCATTCCAGCATCCACGATAGGAAACCCTGTTTTGCCTTTGTGCCAAGCTTTTAATGCTTCTTGGTTTTCCCACCAAGGGAATCTTGAAAACTCAGTCCTCAGAGGTTTGTCAACAGTTTGAGGGAAATGATAGAGTAGATAATTGGCAAACTCTCTCCAGCCAAGCTGTCGTATATAAGGTCCTACCTCTTCCTCGTGTTGGCTATGAACTTCTTTTACCTTATGCCATATGGTTTTTGCTGAAATTTCGCCGAAATGCAGATAGGGGGATAAATGCGAAACACCGTTTATTCCAGGAAAATCCCGCTGGACTTGATAAGAAGTCACATGATTTTCAATAAAATCATCGAGAAGATTTCCGGCTTGCACTTCACCAGGTGTCCACAATGCCTCGATTTGTCCATACCAATTCACTTCAGGCAGCAGATGCAGATGATCCAAGGAAACGGAACGGATAGAAGCTTTGATAGGTGAAAATGAGCTTGGAATCGGTAATGGAGGGGTATGAACATATTGTTTTTGCAAGGATTTCCAAAAGGCTGTGAACACCTGGAAAGGTTTTCCTTGAGAATTTAGAATATTCCAAGGCTCTACTAGCAATGATCCATTGAAACTTTGAACTAGGCAGCCGTCATTCGTCAATTGAGTTTTAATTTGGGCATCGCGTTTGATAGCCCATGGTTCATACCGGCGATTCCAAAACACGGCCTGCGCCCGGACATCTTTGACCAAGCCTTCCAGAACATCCAGACTTTTTCCTACCCGAATAATTAACGGAAGACCTAGTTCGCCTAACATTTTAGAAAGGGCCTTTAGGGAATGATGAAGCCACCATTTGCTTGCTCCCCCGGGGGGCCAGCCATTTTCCTCATCCGGCGCCCAGATAAACAACGGCAAAATGGAATATCCTTTAGCCACAGCAGCTGTGAAGGCAGGATTATCCAAAAGCCGCAGATCATTTCGAAACCAAACTATTGCCGGCCCGTGTTCCATTTCTCGCTCCAATGAATATACTCAATTCTTTGTGTATCCTAATTTCTGCCGACGTTCAATCATTTGCGAACGCCGTTTAAACACTCGCAGCCCGTAATCCAGATGTGCCTGCACTCTGATTCTTTTTAAACTTTGCAAAAATAGTTCTGTTGGATCGATAGCAGGTTTGATAGAAGAAGATTTCGGTGGAATTTCGAGAGTGCTGATCATTTTACATTCGGCTTTTATCTGATCCACAGGGATGTACTGAGTTTTTTTATAAAATAAAAAGTTTTCATTACCAGGCATCAAGATAGTGAATTCTTTTCCACTCTCTGCAGGTATCTTAATCAATTGCTTGCCTGGATTTATTTTCATTGCATAAATTTGCGCGATTTTCTCACAAACCTCTTTATAGTTTTGAGGAAAGGAGCAGTAGTAGATCTCATCTTTACCCAGTTTTATAGGCTCAACGATCATCCCTTCATAAAGTGCCTTCATATTCGTACTGAATGACAAACCTTCCAAAGCTGTTATCAGTAAAAGTTGCTCAAATGACCAAATCGAAAAAAACATGTGGCATCGATCTTTGGGCAACTGATGGACATTTATCTCATAGGCTTTGATACCATAGTCTCGATTTATTTGAAAAACACATGAAAAATCAGGCAGCATATTCAACATTTTGAACTCCAATGAGCCTATGCTCGTTTGAATTTTCAATTAATAATCCTCAGCTGCACATCGCTACAGCTCTTCCAACTAGATTCTCACCCTCTTTATGGACCTCTATTGCGAACGAAAAACAGTCTACATCTTGCGCTAGTTTCAGATCATGCGATCCATCATCGTAGGATATAGGACCAGCGAGCATTCGTTGAGCAGCCGGTGAAGTGCGAACCCGTTGCAGTGAATGTTCGAGATTGATAGGCATCCCCTTTAAACGATCCCTCAAGTATTCGGCCAGGGCAAGGTCTTCATCGCCATTATTTCGACCTGTAACGATAAAGAAAACAGAAGGGGGATTGAGTTCCAAAATCCGTTTAATGGTGGCCTCTGCAATAACAAAACTTGCAGCTAATATGTGCGAGGCATGACAACAGCCTATCACACCTTGTGTCCCTGAGGAAGTTCTTTGCACCAATCTTTTCCCCGCTAGGTTTGCATGTCTTAGCTCTTTTGGGGAATTGGAAAAATGAAAACCCTCAATAGGCTCTCCCTCGCGCTCTCCCATCAACAACAGGGTGGAGTCGCTTTGATGCTTAGAGAAAGCCTCCTCTATTGACGAGACAAAAGTGATTTCTTTGGCCCCTGCTCCAAACGCAAAAGCTGCCGTGGTAAAAGCCCTCAAGACATCGATCACGACGCAAAGGCCGTGAATTTCGGGAAATTTATGTCCCTTGAGAATGAAAATTTCCATTGTTTCCCTCACTATTTGTGTACCGTATTTATGTCCTGTGCAACTCCGGGCGAGACGACAGTACCACAAATCTGACAACTTCGCGAAGAAAAAATTCGTCTTTACCATCAGTTCACTATGGAGCAAAATCAAGATCTCGAATAAAATCATTGTCTTAACGACACTTAACCATGTAGGACATACAATGGCAAACCTCGATAAACATGCCATCCAAAATCTCATACAACTCAGCCGAATCGATTGCAGCTCGGCAGAGCAAGAAGCATTGCTTGAAGACCTGAAAAAAATCCTTTCTTATGTAGAGCAGCTGAATGAAATTGATACTTCACAGACAGCTCCTTGCAATACTGTATTGGAAAACACGGGCAACGTCATGAGACCCGACGTGATCGGTGAAACCCTGCCTAGGGAAGCTTTTTTAGCCAACGCACCTTCCATTGGCGGACTCGTACGAATCCCCCCGGTCATGAAACAAAATTAACTGTTAAGAATTTTTAGACTATAAGGATCGCATGCACACATTATCAGCTAGGCAACTACGCGACAAATTCCTCAAAGGTGAAATTAGCGCAACCTCGATAACAAAGACTTTTCTTCAACGGATCGGGGACCTCGATGGTCAAATCGGCGCCTTTCTTTCCGTATTTCCTGAAAAAGCCCTGGCGAAAGCGCAAGATCTCGATCAACGGCGTTCTGCCGGCCAATCTTTAGGAAAACTTGCAGGCATTCCTGTCGCCATTAAAGACAACATTCATGTCAAAGGCGAATTTTCCACTTGCGCGTCGAAATTCCTCACGAATTACAAGGCCCCCTTTGCCGCTACCGCAGTTCGCCTTCTCGAGAACGAGGATGCCATTATCCTGGGTAAAACCAACCTCGACGAATTTGCCATGGGATCGTCAACAGAAAATTCTGCTTTGCAAAAGACGCATAATCCTTGGAACCTGGCCTGCACTCCAGGTGGATCTTCGGGGGGGTCTGCAGCAGCTGTAGCGGCAAGACTTTGTCCTGTTGCCCTAGGCAGCGATACAGGCGGATCGATACGCCAGCCGGCCTCATTTTGCGGAATTGTCGGCTTTAAACCCACCTACGGAAGGGTCTCCCGTTATGGCTTGGTCGCATTCGGATCGTCTTTAGACCAAATCGGTCCTTTTACAAATACCGCAGATGATGCGGGATTGATCATGGAAGTTTTGGGGAGGCATTGCGAACGAGATTCCACTAGCATTCGTTTGGATCCGGAGAACTATACAGCGCATCTTCGCAAGGACATGAAAGGCTTGCGTGTCGGAGTACCTTGGCAATTCCTGGAAAAACTCTCACCCGAACCGCTCCAGATCTTCAAAAACTCCCTCGAAGTCATGAAAAGTTTGGGCGCTGAAATAGTCGACGTAGATCTTAGCATCCTAAAGTACTCGTTAGCAGTATATTACATTCTTGCTACCGCCGAAGCATCGACCAATTTGGCTCGATTCGATGGGATTCGATATGGTGTGCGGTCGCCTCGCGCGAAAACTCTGGACGAGGTGTACGAATTTTCTAAGGAAGAAGGTTTTGGTCCCGAGGTGAAGCGGCGGATTCTGTTGGGCACATACGTTCTCTCAGCAGGATACCAAGACGCCTATTATAAAAAAGCACAGAAGGTGCGTACGCTAATCATACAGCGCTATAAGGAAGCGTTTCAAAAGTGCGATATTGTAGCGACACCCGTTACGCCCTTTGCCGCCTTCGAAATCGGAGCCATACAGGATCCTTTGCAAATGTATTTAGAAGATATTTATACCATCGGCAGCAATTTGGCCGGCGTCCCAGCCATCAGCCTTCCTTGCGGTTATTCCTCACAAGGCATGCCTATTGGACTTCAGATCATGGGTCCACAAAAACATGATGCCAGCGTCATCAGCATAGCGCATGCTTTCGAGCAAGCGACAGACTTTCATAAAGGGATGCCAGAAATTGCGAAGAAGGAGAGATCATGACCCATCATCACCCAGCCTGGGAAACAGTTATTGGATTGGAGATCCATGCCGAACTCAACACCAAATCCAAACTTTTCAGTTGTGCTCCAAACCGCTTCGGCGATGAACCGAACACGAATATCACAGAAGTTTGTACGGGCCAACCAGGGTCTCTGCCGGTTTTAAACGAAGAAGCCGTCCGCAAGGCTGTGCAGTTTGGCTGTGCGATCAATGGCACAGTAGCCAAATTCAGCAAATTCGATAGAAAATCGTATTTCTACCCCGATAGCCCCCGAAACTTCCAGATTACCCAATATGACCAACCCATCGTTTTAGGAGGCCTCGTTATTGCAGAAGTTGATGGCGTAGAAATGACCTTTGCCGTGAACCGCGTGCATTTGGAAGACGATGCCGGGATGCTCAAACACTTTCCCACCTTCGCCGGAGTAGATTATAACCGAGCAGGAGTCCCTTTGATAGAGATCGTGTCGGAACCTTGCATCCACAGTTCTAAAGAAGCAGTAGCCTATTGTACGGCCATTAAAGCTATACTGCAATATATCGATGCTTCCGACTGCAATATGGAAGAAGGATCGCTGCGGGTCGATGCCAATATTTCGGTCAGGCCGCGAGGAGAGCAGTCCCTGCGCAACAAAATCGAAATTAAAAACATGAACTCATTCAGCAATATGGAAATGGCCATCGAATCCGAGATTAAACGCCAAATCAGGGAGTATTCCAACAATCCTTCGGTTCCTATCCATGAAGTCATCCAACAGGCTACATATCGTTGGGATCCGGAAAAAAAAGAAACTGCCCTGATGCGGCGCAAAGAGTCAGCGGACGACTACCGTTATTTTCCAGAGCCAGATCTGCTCCCGATTTTATTGACGGATGCATACATCGAAACAATCCGTAAAGCATTGCCAGAGTTGCCTTTACAACGGGAAAGACGCTATGTTAAAGAATTAGGGCTGCCGCCGCACAACGCTTTTGTGATCACTAGTGATAAGAATGTTGCCGATTATTTTGAAGAAGGTTTGAAATTCTGCTCGAATGCCAGAAGTTTGTGCAATTGGATCACAGTAGAATTTGCCGGCCGTCTGAAAGAAACCGGAAAATCGCTGCCTGAATTTGGCATCACAAGCGCCAATGTTGGCAAATTGGTCAGTTTAATAGAGAAGGGAACGATCACAGGAAGGATAGCGAAAGCTGTTGCAGATGAAATGGTCCTTCACCCTAATAAAGACTGCGAGGAAATCATAGCGGCCAATCCCGATTTCAGTCCAGTGCACGACCACAGTGAAATTGAAAAACTAGTGGACGAGGTTCTTGCGCAAAATCAACAATCAGTCATAGACTACAAAGCAGGGCGGGAAAAAGCCTTTGGCTTCTTGGTCGGACAGGTTATGAAATTATCAAGAGGAAAGGCGGCTCCCCAGATCGTAAACGACTTGTTAAAGCGAAAAATCGAATAAGGAAACAACCATGAGCTCACAAGCAATACCTTTTCTGCAAGCTGGCGAAAATGTTTACAAAAGCTTTTCTGAGCTCATGGCCAAATGCGAAGAGGGATGCAATCAAGCGGAACGGACGGCACTCAAGTATTATGGTAAAATAAAAGAAAATGAACTTGTCGTTTACAAAACAGCCATTGTGGCGCTTGGATCGCTGCTCGCCTATCATGGCTGGGAGATGGTCGCCGTAGGATGGTTCGCAGCCAAAATCCGTCCTCAAAAAATAGAAAAGATGGGCGAAGCTTTGAAGACTATCTGGAGTGACACGCATGCTGGAAAATTATTCCTGGTCTCTTCAGGCTTCCTCATAACTGCGGCTTTGCCTTGGCAATCCGCAGCCCTTCTTTATGGAGCCTGGACGGGATATGAGCAAGTTACGGAAAGCTCTAAACAAGAGGAACCAAGCCGATACACACAGGTCACCCATGCTTTAAGAGCAGTTTTTGGGCAGCCAGCGCCTGCATCTTAAGTTCTGTGTATTCAGGCAGATCGCCAGCATATTCCAAAGCCAAGGATAGCGCCTGCAAAGCACTTTCGCGATCATGTATAGCGAATAAACATTTTGCCAAATAAAAATAGGGAACAGGATTATCCAAGGTGCAAATGGCCGCCATTTCATAGGCATCGATAGCCATTTCGTGGTCGCCGGTTATTTGCGATGCCATTCCAAGTCCCAGCCAATAATCGGCATTATAGCTGTTCAGAGTTACCAGGAAAACGAAGGCATTCATAGCTTCTTGATAGCGCTGATGCTCAAAAAGTTTATAGGCAGCACCATAGAACTTCGCCATTGTTTCATCGGAAAACCCCATAATTTCTTGCGGTGTTTTCCCTTCGGACAATTCTTTTTTCAAAAGCTTCTTATTCTTTAATTTTTCTTTAGCTTTTTTGGAAAGTTTAAATTCGGCAAGTTCGTCTTCCATATTCCTCGTTGGTCAACACAGCATAATTTCATCTTATTCAACAGAGATATGGAAGTCAACCGGATGCCATTGAATTCTCTCTGAATAGATTATAACTCATATAATTGTATTTACAAACCACTTATAATGAATAACTTGTACATATCAATATGCATATAGTAGTCTCCGGAATTTAGGGTAATTGCAGTAAAGTGCAGGTTTCGCTATTTATTTCGAAGGGAATAGCGTAGCTATTTCCAAGAAATAAAGCGTAAAAGATGTTCCTTTTCGAAAACTAACTTGCGTACCAAGGACTGCACTTCTATGCCAAAGTCCTTGATCTAGAAAAAATCGCAACTGGAAGAATACATCCAAATTGACTTTATCTGACAGGGCAAAGGTCAAACAGACCGGGTGAAATCGATTCTGTGATCAGCGACAATTATAATTCCCTTCGCTGCAGTCAGCTATTTTATTTTCCAATACAAAATGATAGATTAGTTCAACGGCATCACTTGTTTCGATATGCACTTGGCAACCGGTCTCATAAAGTTTATAAGCTAAGCGAATCCATGAAATAAGTTTGGTAGAACTCTTGTTTTTCATTTCAACCGATATCAGATGCCCTGCACATCATAGGAAAAAAAGTTGGTTTCCACTGGGAAGGATTTCTTGGGTTAAGAGAAAGTAATCCGGCTCTAGCATTTGGCCTATCATCAATGGCGTTAACTCTTCCCGTTGAGGAAACATTCTCCAACCACCTGCTTGACGCCCTGTCATGGCGTCCTTGGTACTATAGAAGCGCTGTAAAACCAAAGCGTCGGGCCCTGTAATCACTAAATCTGTAGTGGCTTCACAATAATCGCCATTGATGACATTCACGCTATTTTGAATGAAGGCATCGGGATCAGATTCTGTAGACACAAGTTGTGTCTGACTAGCTGAAAGCGTGGGTAAATATAAACACAATGCAAGGATTGTCAAAAGCCAATGTATAGAAATTATGTTAACTTAATGACATTGCGCTTCAGTCAGTCGCAAAGTTCCTTTGCTTACACGCGGGTCTCCCCAGTTTAGCCACTGCCGTGGTCCGAAGACCCCTTGCACACACAAAGCAGCTAGTGGTAACACTTTCTGAATCTAAACATAATTAATCTGATTATGCTAAATCTTGCAGCCGTTGCCCAACTTCTTGTCGGATGCGTTCATAATCCAAAACATCGTCTTTATTATAGTCGTGCTCTTCCCGCATCGCATCTATTTTAATCATGATTTTTTGTTGCATTAGCTCGCACATTTCCGATTTCTTCTCTTTCAGTGTCGGTATCAGTTGATATAAAGCCTCGAGAACACGGGGATAATGTTCCTTATAAATCGAAGCCGGATGCAATGCCTCAAAGAAAACTTCCACAAGCATATCCATAAGGCTTGTCCGGATTTCATCACAGGCCGCTTGCTCAGGACTCATGGCTAAACATAACTGGGTCATCGTTTCAAACAGAAACACTTCATGGTCTGTGCCCGGTCTTTCCATAGCTTCTGTTTCAAAATATTTCATCAAGCAATCCGAATGTTCCTGAGAAGTAATAACGACATCTCCATTAGTATTCGGCCTTTTTTTCGATATTAATACCTCCAATGGCGAGTTTTCGTTATGAATGAGATCGACTCCCAAATCTCCCTCTTTTTGTTGAGATGGCGGTATTTTGTAAAAAGGGTTTTTTATCACTTCACATCTTGCCCTCTGATACACATAAATGAGTTCTTTTGGATTATCCACGTAAACTTTTTGATTGCATTGGATAATTCGGAGCATGCGATAGACACAAAGAGGCTCCTGCGAAAGACTAGCCCAATTCACGACTTTGTCAATCAAAGATATAACTAGCGGTTTATCAAGTATTACTCCGACTCCCAATGAAAATGTATAAAAAAATAACAACATATTAAACAAATTTTGTTCGTAATAACCGTAATAATCCCCATTATTTACCATTTGATTAAAAATTTTCCGTAGATCTTTAAAATATGCCGTCTGGTACTTATCGCGCAAAAACCAGGGATCTTTGATTATTTGATCCATCATAGCCCGCCGAGCCTGCATAGCTTCTTTCAGCAGGGGAACATGCAATGTAGAGAACAAACCAAAGATCTCAAGGTTCTTATTGCAAAAGTAATCGATTATTTCTTCATAGCATTGATCGAGTTCCGGATCTATGGTGCCTTCTTGATTGCGTTCTGTTATGAGTTTTTTTAAGTGAGAAGGAAATGCAAGCAGATTCTTGAGTATATAATAATAGGCATCGAAATTTGCTTTTATCTCATTGGTTTTAGAAAAATGTATATAGATTTCTATATACCGATCAAATCTTTCTTTATATTTTGACGTGTCTTTTGTCAAATCAAGAAGTGTCAAAAAGATAGAACTTACACAGCAGAAAAAAACTTGTTTATAAGAATTATCCACTAGATGATAAGGAAAACCTGTCATGATATAATCGACAAGCCTATTTTGGTCTTCATCACTGAGCGAGGGCTTTTCAAGTAGAAATATCATCCTAAGGATATTCTTAAATGCCTCATCATGTTCTGCAGACCTTGTAAAGTGCAAAAGCCCAGGATGTTCGCAAAAGCGGGTGTATAGAAAAAATAAATCAAGCGGAAATTCAGAGGGAGGAGTTTTCTCTGCAAAAAGAATGATCGGCTCTGTTTTATCTATCAAAATTTTTATCAACTGAGAAAGCCGACAATCCCTTTTCTTATCTATCTTAGAGCTATGAGACCCACGTTCCCTAGCATCAAACTTTTCCACAAAAAATTTCAATACTTGCCATAGCAACAAAAACGTTTCGTCAGTAGTGAATAGTTCAAGGGTCATAACATGTTCAAGGATACCTAAAAATGCCTCCTCACTAAGGAAATCACGTGCTTTCCTCAAGATCTGTGCTAATGGCCGGGCGAAAGAAGTTTGTTCTTTAGGGGTGAGTTTACCAATTTTTTGTGCGGTAGAGAATTGTTTTTTTAAAACCTTTGCCACATCCTGGTCTTTATATGCAGTGACTCGCAAACCCACACGCCCTATATCGCTCAACAAAGAATCGCATAATTGGGTTGTGCGGAGAAATACTTCGCCGCTAATTGTATAGCTTCCGAATTGGATGTATTGCAAAAGAATTTTCTGCCTATAAGCATCGGCCCTAGAATCTTTTAACAGATGGGT
>Ga0351960_1039_pt1 | contig 27526 bp, 21 predicted proteins | sample TotcelT113001M14_FD_205808 | JGI IMG/M metagenome (GOLD analysis project Ga0351960, IMG submission 205808) | Enriched cells from coal bed in the Powder River Basin, Montana, United States - Total cells T11 rep3 HSBNCT.T11.300.1.M14 ... | reverse complement strand
ACACACGATTTTCTTGAGTGTTTTATGGAAGTATAAGTGGCACAACTCATGAGCCATAGTAAATCGCTGACGGCCATAACTGCTGGTTGAGTTCACTGCTATCACCCGATTATTTTTTTCTCTGATGCACATACCGCTGATGTTTTGACTCATGGGGTAAAAGATGATCGTTAAGTCTTTTTCGTTGGATACCAGAGCAAAAATATCCAGAGGGGAATAGGCATCCACTCCCATTTTTTTTCTCAGCTCAACTGCATTTCCGTTGATAGTTAGTGAGTCAATCATTCGCTAATTCCTCTTTTTCAAATTTTCCATAAAACATAAGTTGGATACAATTTTGTTGATCGCAGCAATGGCTTCAAAATCCTTTTCCGTGATGCAATCAGCTCTAAAAGCAGTGGGCAAGGGTTCATGCGTGGTATTTTCATGGAGAAAATATTCCGTCGAACAGGCAAAAAGATCCGCAGCTTTTTGCAATTTATCAGCACTAAATTGTCGTTCGTTTTTCTCGCACTTTGAAATATAACTTTGATCAACCCCTAAATATGATGCTATCTGGCTTTGTGAGTATCCGCAATTTTCACGCATCTTGCAAAACTTTTTACCGATATTTTCATTATTAATCATTCCATCCTCCTGAAAAAAGTAATAACTAAGCATGTCATAATTTCAAGATACATTATTACACTTTTTATGACAATTTCAAGTGTGCCAACATGGTCCTATTTTTTATACACAACAAACGGAGACAGTTCTTGTTTGTTCCTACTAAATGTAAAATAAAGTGTCGTACGGGGACGTAGACTTTGCGACATTTTTTTGTCGCAAAGTCTACGTCCCCGTACGACATCCGCGAATCGATACGAATCAATTCGAAACAGAGGGTGTCCAATAGCGGTTATTGTAAATATCCGTGATCCGGTAGGTCATCAGATAATCCCTGTTGCCCACCGAAATATTCTCAATTCTCCAATCCCCCGTCGCAGTATATTGCTTGCCCAGATAAAAGGTATCCGTGTATTTTCCGTCATAGGTATAGTAGTCGGCAAGGTAGTCAATCTTATCCCCCGCCTTAACCGTCAACAAACCCTTGGCGATAGCATGGGTTTCGCGGTCGGTATCATACTTCTTCTGAGCTCCTATAAGCTTGCCATAAGGGTTGGCATTGTCAAAAACGATGATAAGGTCGACCAATTGATTGTTGAGCATGGCAGGCACGCGCCCTTTCGTCAAATAAGTATCGCCACGTCGGTCGTCGCTAATTAGATAATAGCTGACAATTCGATCATTCAAAGCCAGCCATGTACCGTCATATTCCATAAGCAGATCGCCATCATCATTATACTCATAGACATTGTCCAAGCCCAGATCGATAAAACCCTGCCCGTCATCGATAAACACATTCATCTCCATATGATGGATCAAATCCCATTGTTTTTCAGACAAGGCCAGCACCCGCTGTCCATCCTTATCGGTGATTTTCAAATCAGAAGCATCAAAGGCGTTTTCTTTGTAATAATCCAGCGAATCTTCCACTTCTTCTTTATCAAGCCAATTGGAAGAGCCCCCCAGCAAACCTCCCAGAGCGCCTAGGTTGTTGTTTGTCAAAAAAGTATTCAAGAGCTGAGTTACAAGCCCCGTCCCCGAAGAAGCACCAGCACCAGTGTTTCCACCAGTAAACATGCCCAGCAAAGAGCTCAAGAGATTGTTGCTCCCGCTGGAAACCGCTTGCCCTCCCGCCAGCACACTCGCAAAACTTCGCACGCAATCGCTGTAATTTTGATCCATGCCGATATCCTCGTAAATTTCCAGGATGGGCGCTTTGACGTGCATCTTGTTGTAGGGAAAGAAAATAGAGAGTCCGTTTGCGTCGGTGATATTTTGGGAAGCTCGATTGTATTTAATGCACTCTTTCAGGGTCTTGATCAAAGTGGTCGCTTCTTTAGTCCCGATTTTCTCAGCAAAATGGATAAGATCGATCTGATTTAAAGAGCCAGCTGCTGCAAATTCTTTAGCACCCTCTCTTGCATCCGCCACAGCCTTATACTCTTTGTCAGCCAATAGCCCCTTGGTGGAAGAGGCAAAGCGGGAAAAAACACCAGGAACCGTGCCATGAAATTCCGCCAGGTCAACAAGAGACAGGGTGGCCTGTGCTTCAGGCATTTGAGCTCTAACTTCTTTTATGTAGTCATCAATCAGGATTTTGCCAAGCTTGGGAGTGGAAATCGAAGTATCGTTAGACAAGGCAGAGATCCAGCCATTATAGTGCCAACCGATCGAAGGCTCCACTTCCTCTGATGCGATCATATAGTCAGCATAAGGTTCCAAAGTAACTGCAGTTTCAAAGGTAGCCATCAAGCAAGCATCAAGACCGATAAAATCGAACTTACATCCACCATTTCTTAAGGCAGTCCTTAATTCGTCCAAAGTCATACTGTCGTTTGGAAAATGTTGATCATAGCCAAAACCCGTCAGAGATCCTCCACCATGATCCCACATAATTAGAATATAGCGGTCTGCGGGATAGCTTCTCTTGCAATACTTTATAAAATCTGAGAGTGTAGCGGGATCGACCATGGATCTTCTGCCCAGATTCTCCTCAAGGGGCTCCAAGCCTTCGTTAGACAATTTGAATCGCTGGTTTGTTCCGCTTTTTATAACATTATTTTGCCATTTTAAACTACCGCCAGTCTCTACAATAATATTCGTATTATCCTTGATCTCGGCATACATCATCTCTTGAAGATCGCTAGTCGCTGCTCCGCCCTGAGCTTCCAGGTCCGACCCACAAAGATACACCATGATAGTGGCAGTATCCTGACCGTTTCCTTTCAGGGTGGTAAACTTCTCACGAGCCGATCTAGAAACATTAGTGTTTACCGCATAGGCTCCAGTATCAAAGGTGGAATTGTTGAGCTGATTGGACTGGCTGGGTGGCGTGTTGAGACCCGTTACGTCTTTTTTACTATTGGTATAACAGCTATGAATAAAATAGATCACGATGAAGGCGATGACAAGATAAACCAGGTATTTTGAGCATCCCATGTTGCTTGAGCCCATTCCACCGCCAGAAGACCCCCCAAACATATTCTGCATAGGGTTTTGATTGTTGGAATTGCCCGCACTCGAACTCGAGCCCGATCCTGATCCCGAAGAATGACCCGGCTGATAGGGGTGCTCTTCCATTCTCTCCGCATAGCCCCCTGGCGTACCGACCGGACCCCCCGTTTTACCGCTAAGACCTTCTCCGCGTCGCTGTACATCTCCAACTCCCGTACCTACACGTTTTTGTCTTCCAACAGGCCTCTTATTTTTGTCCATCAATACGCCCCCTTAATCAACAAATTTCATAAGTAAAATAATTATAAGACCCGATTGAGCTAGCGTCAAACCTTCAAATAGACTATTTTATGTCGCACAGGGACGTAGACTTTGCGACATTTATTTGCGCGTGCCACAGGGACGGGGGGGGTTGGCACAAAACGTGCCAACCCCCCCGTCCCTCTGAGTGTTTCAAACGGCTGTAAGTTCCTCCAAAGCCAAAAAAGTGCAGAGGGTATAGTGTTTTTCCCAAAAGGTAAAGAAGTCATAGTTTCCCTGCCACATGGGAAAAGGGCCCATCTGATGTATAATCCCGGCCGCCTGGGTGATTTCCCTGGGAAAATACGCCAACTCAGTCTCCTCCGAAGCGCCCTCCCAGAAATGATCCACGCTCAATGCTTCACTCCCCACTGCCCTGTCAGCTTCCACCGACTGCTTTTCCTGTGGAAGTAGCATGGTCAAAAAGCTCTCGCGATCCTTTCCACGCAACTCAAAGAGAAGAAAAGGATTTTTCTCCAGCACCTCCGCAATCAGATAAAACACCGCAGCAATATGTTTGCACGGATTCGACCAGTCAGGGCAGGTACACTCCGTAGAAAACTCGGTAAACTGCTCAGGGAAAAGGTACAAACCCAGGGGGCGCAGCTCCTCTTCCAGGGTGGGTGGCAAATGGTTGGAAAAGAGCTGACCTAAAATCCCGGGCCTGGCTTGAATAAACTCGACCAATTGCTCCCATTGAGCCTCAGACCAGACCGAGAGCTTGAGCCTAATCTCATACGGCAGAGAGCGAGATCCCAGCACCTCAGCATAAATAAGCCCCGGCGAAAACTTGATGCTTAGCACCTGCCCCCACCGGGCATAGCGTTTTCCGCGAATCAACCGTTCCCCCAAGTCGTAAGCCTCGATAATCTGCACCCATCGCAAAGCCCACCACTCAGTGCAAAACTTCCCTTGCTGGCTAATCGCTCGAATACCATGCCGGGAATCGATAGGCTCAATAAGGGCCTTTTTCCTGCGCACTCGGGGGGATCGAGACCTAAAGTCGTCGTTACGGTCCCAGGGGCTACTCATTCAAGAAGTCCTTTCTCAGCGACAAGAGATCCCGAAGCGAACGGTTGCTCATCTCACTCAGCCAGTTTTCCCCACTGCTAATGACTTGCCCAGCGATCGAAGTTTTCTTCTCAATCAGTTGATCCACCGCTTCCTCCATCGTCCCAGTACAAATCATCTTATGCACATGGACGTTTTTATGCTGTCCGATACGAAAAGCCCGGTCAGTCGCCTGATTTTCCACCGCAGGGTTCCACCAGCGATCCACATGAAAAACATGGTTGGCAGAGGTCAGATTGAGCCCGGTTCCTCCCGCTTTGAGCGATAAAATAAGCCACGAAGTATGAGGGTCCCGTTCAAACTGCTCCAGTACCTTTTCTCGCTTGCTACGTGTCAGTCCCCCGTGGTAAAAAAGACATTGCTCCTGGAAGCTTTGCTGTAACATCGCCTGCAAAAGTTCTCCCAATTGAACATATTGTGTAAAGAGCAGGGCCTTCTCCTTTTTCTGTGCAATTTCCTGCAAGAGCTCCCAAAGACGGCTCAGTTTACCCGACCGCATATACTCCAGGGTCTTGCTCTCTTTTAAATATTGGGCGGGATGATTGCAAATCTGCTTAAGATGAAGGATCAGTTTCAGGATCCTACCCTTTCGCGAGATACCCTCCGCCCGTTCAATTTCTTCCATGGAATTCTTCAAGCAAGCCTCATAGAGACTGACTTGCTCCTTGCTAAGCAGGCAATACTCCTTGCTTTCAATTTTATCTGGCAAATCAGCAATGATAGTGGGATCCGTCTTGACTCTGCGCAGGATAAAGGGCTGGGTCATTCGCTGGAGGGCTTGAATGCGCTCGGGTTTGCCAAAGATCTGTATAGGGAGATAAAAATGAGTCCGAAAATCAGCATGGGATCCCAGCCAGCCAGGTTGCAAAAAGTCAAAGAGCGACCAAAGATCCCCCACATGGTTTTCGAGGGGTGTGCCAGTCAGAGCAAGGCGAAAGTTAGCTGTCATTTTTTTTATAGCTTTACATTGTTTGCTTTCATGGTTTTTGATATTTTGAGCTTCATCCAGGATAAGATTTTCCCAATGCAGGGCTTGAAGGTCTTCCTGGTCTCTCAGAGCCAGCGCATAACTGGTCACCACCAGCTGATGTTTCAAACTTTCCTCTTCCAGGAGTGCCCCCCGCAAACGCTTTAACCCGTGGTGGATATAAAGAGAGAGATCGGGGGTAAAACGCTTGGCCTCGTTCTTCCAGTTTTCAAGCACCGCCGTAGGGCAGATCAGCAGGGAGGGTTTGCGACTGATTTTTTCGTCCTGTTCCTTGCTCAAAAGGGCAAGCACCTGCAGGGTTTTTCCAAGACCCATATCGTCGGCAAGGCAAGGATGCAAACCACTGTATTTGAGCGACCAGAGCCAGGCAACTCCCCTGAGCTGGTAGGGACGCAACACTTGTTCGAGCTTACCAGGCAGTGACAGGGGCTCATCCAGGAAGTTTTTATCCAGAATATCCTGAAGCTTTTGAAAGCCAGCCCCAAAATGCAGGCGACAGGGTAGCTGCTGGGCGGTATCCTGGCTCTCTATTCCCTGACGCAACAATTGACCCAGTCGGACCTTTTCCTTGCTTTTTTGAATGGCATGGATAGCCTGTTTCAGATTATCCTGATCCAAAAGCATCCACTGACCGCGGATTTGAATGAGAGGAGTTTTGAGCTTGACCAGCTCGTTGAGCTCCTTCTGACTAAGCTGCTGATCCCCTATTGAAATCTTCCAATCAAAACTGACCAAACGATCCAGAGAAAAGAAACTTTTGTTATCCTCGAAATCATGCACCTGCACATCCATCCGAAGCTGATGGCGACTATCCTTCCAATTGTCAGGAAAGAGCAAGCGAATCCCAGCTTTTTCCAGCAGATCCTTCTTTTGACGATAGAGCATCAAGAGGCCTTCAATAGTAATTTGGCTTTTACCAGGCAGGGTCTGAAGGGAAAAATCCAGCAGTTCCCCGCAAAGCTGGTTGGCATGCCCCAGGAGGTGATAAATGCCCTGGAGAAGATGAGTTGCAGACAAATGATAGCATTGAGCCACCTGGGCACTATTGTCCCATACCTCCTGCAAAGGAAGGATGAGGCTTGGATCAATGCGAGACTGGATCAAGTATTGAATATGCCAGGACGAGGGCAGTTTTTCCCCGTCGAATCCGTCGGATCCCTTGGTTTCCTCAGGTTCAGCGACCTGGAGCAGAAGCTGAAAAGGAAGAGTCTTTTGAATCAGAAAAGAATACTGCCAGGTTTTGATTTGTTTTTCTAGGGCTGAAAAGTCAAAGGCCTTGGAGCTAAGTTGTGGGTTTTTCCGATAAAGCGAAAGAAGCCATTCCGCCTGAGCAGTACGCGCTGGCTCCTCCTGGTAGGCGTATGGTTTGCTATGTTGCTTTTCTGCCTGCTGGCGAATCCATTGGTCAGCAAGGTAATGAAGGGTTTTTCTAAGGATTTGAGTAGGCGCACCCATAGGGGCTTTTTTATCGTCACAACTAAGGCATCGAGCACTTGAAGGCAGGTGCTTTGCATACTCAAGGAGCAAAGCCTCCTCTGGATCGTTCAGGTAAACTTTCCATCGACTTTGCCACCCTTCCTCCTGATACACCAGCCCCGGATAATAGTTCTGATTGGCCAAAAGCTTGAGACACCATTGATAGCTGCTTGCCCAGAATCGCAAGTCATAGCCAGCATAGGTTTCGTCGCCCAGGATAGGGGATTCGAGCACCAGGCTCAGTAGAAGGAGAAGCTCTTCACCGCTCAGTAAACAAGTATCGATGGCATAGGGTCGAAGCGTGAGTTTGCCCTTGCTTTTAGGGAGCTCGATCACCCCAGCCAGTTGCGGAGATGGCTCAGGAGCCTTGCCGTACCCAGGTAGCCAGGCATAAGAGGGATAGTTTTGGCTGTCTTCCAGAGGCTGGCCCAAAATGCCTTCCATCCACAGATTGAGATCTGCAGACGATAGCGCCAAAGGATAGGTTTCGTCGGATTCCGCCCATAGATGAAGCCTATTCTCCAAGGAGCTTAAATGGACAATTACCAAAATAGACTTCCCTCTTGTTTCATGCTATTAGTTTGCGTAAATAGCCCCAAAATTCAAGACCATGTCGCACGGGGACGTAGACTTTGCGACATTTATTTCCTTTACTAAAGGAAACTATACTAGATATTCTTCCTTCATAGAGGGAAATAATTCAAAAGCTTATAGATTCAAAAGATAGCGCCAGGCAGAAAGCACCTGGATGGATATACCCTCCACTGCAAACTCTTCCTCATGGTCCATGCAAAGAATAGTTCCCCGCTCCAGATGGTACCTCTTGCAAGTATTTACCAAACCTTTGATTTCACGATTTCGTTTTCGCTGGTCCTCCAAATGCACTGCCACCTGAATAGCCTCACTGATCTGGCTTTTTTCTTTCACCACAAAATCGCACTCAGTCTGATCTTGTATGGTATAAGCAATATCTTTTCCATGTTTTATCAATTCGAGGCACACCGTGTTTTCCAAGAGCCTTCCCTGGTCCTGAGCAAATTTGAAATCCATGGCTGTCCCCAGACCTTGATCGATCACATAGGTTTTCTTTCGAGAAAGTTCTGCCTTTATAAACGATTCATCAAATTTATCAAGTAGCCGGTTGAGGTAGATGGATTCAGCGTATTCTTGAAATTCATATAGCGTATTTTTACTCACTTTATACCCCTGAGATTTCAGCTCAAGGTACACTTTATGAACGCTAAAATCACCCGCACTTGAAGAAATGAGCCTTTTACAGAAATACTTCAAAGCTGGAGTTTGGGGTATGTGATATCGTTCTATCAAATCTCTGAGTATCATCACATTGAAATACTCTTGAAGAATTTTAATTCGAAGGTCCTCGTCCTGATGAATGATTTCAGGAAAACCCCCATGATGTATAAACTTTTTAAATAAGGTTCGAATTTTGGCTTGATCTACGCTTGTGGCTTGCCCGAGAGAGGGATGAAAAATTTTCAACAGCTCCCGAAACGATAAGGGGTAAACCTCATAGTTCAGCGTTCTTCCCCGCAAAGAGGTAGCAATTTCCCGCGATAATAAAGTGGAATTGGACCCCGTAAGATAAATATGCTTACTGATCGACTCATATATTCTGGCGACAAATCTCTCCCATGAAGGAGCTTCCTGTATCTCATCAAAGAAAAAATAGCACCCGGATAAATCCAGTGAAGGATGCAACTCTCTATAAGCCTGAAGGATAAGATCCAATTCATCAGCAGAAAAAGGGATTCGTTCATCTTCAAAGTTGATATATACGATGCGTTCTCTGGGGACACCTTGATGAAACAATTTCTCCATTTGATGATACAGCATATAAGTCTTGCCACTGCGCCTGGCACCCGTAAGGGAGACAATTTTATCCACCGAAGTGGGTATATCCAAAGACCTCTTCCATGTCACTGGAAAAGCCCGCGCCTGGCTATCAGCAATAATTGTTTTTAATGTTTCTTTCCTTATCATAAGGATACTTTACCATACATCTTTCCTTTTACAAGGGAAATCCTATAACAAATAAGAACCGTCCCTATTTGTTATAAGGAAATCCTTGCCTACGCACCTATCAAGCCAAGTTGCCAGGGGAGAATAAAGTGAAAATTGGTATCCCCCTCCTTCACCTCCGCTTCCAGGGATAAATTAACAATATAAGCATCAGCAGAGGGATAAAATCGTAAAAAAGATCGCAAACCGGCAGGAATGCTTGGCTTTGTCAAAGAGCTGGCCTTCACCTCAAGTGGAATCAAAGTAGCACCTCCCGTGCCAAGCACAAAATCAACCTCTGAGCCATCCTTCAGTCGCCAATAGTGGAGATTGTTTTGCCACTTTCTATTCAACTCAGTAAAAACAAAATTCTCCAGCAAAGGCCCTCTGTCTCTTTCGAGTAAAGCTCCACTAAAACCTTTTAAAACACTGTTTCGAAAACCTAAATCAGAAAAATATATCTTAGGCATTTTAACCAATTCTGAACGAATATTCGTCGTATAAGGCCGCAAAAGAGAAGCCATATAGGTGCCTTCCAGGGCTTCCAAGTAATTCTTTACCGTCAAATGATTCAACTGGCTGGTGCCAGCAACTTCAGTCATATTCACCAAACTACCCATTTGGCTGGCAAAAATCCTCAAGGTCCTGGCAAAAGCAAGCTTGTTTTTTATCTCCAAAAATTGAGCTATATCCTTGTCAATATAGCTGGAAAATATTTCCTGCAGTCTGTGTTCTTTCATTTGGACATCAGAAGACAAAACCACCAAAGGATAGCCCCCATGTTGCATGTACTGAAACAAATGATCCAGGATTTCATTTCGATGGAGGGAGGAAAGCTTGCGCTCTGATAGCAAGGAAAGCAGCTCTTGTTGGTGATAGGCTATATACTCATGAAAGGAAAAAGTATTAACAGTAAAAACCTGTTTTCTGCCCATCAACGATTCCCTGGTGTTTCGAGCAAGCAATAGCGAAGACGAACCAGTCACTACCATCTTGAGAGGTAGATTTAAATCATAAATACCCTTTAAATAACGACCAGCTTCACCAAGGTATTGAGCCTCATCTATCAAAAGATAAACCTTACCTTTGGCACATTTTTCTCTTAAAAACCGAATAAAACCTTCCTGATCCATCAAGCTTTCATATTCATGGAACAAATCCAGGTTATAATACAGGATCTGGGCTTCCTTCACCGCCAAATCCTGCTTCAGATAATCAATCAAGCACTGCATAATGGTAGTTTTGCCAACTTGTCTGGCTCCATGGATGAGCGTAATCTCAGCTTGCTTCAAATGCTCTTTAATTGGGGCATAAATAGCTCTTTCAACTATTTTATTCATTTACGTATAGTTTAGTTCGACTTTTTTATATGTCAACACTTAAAATAGTTCAAAAATGTCGCAAGTGCTACGTCCCTGTGCGACATTTCACAACAAATGGGGACGGTTCTTTTTTGTTGTAAACCTTCTACTATACTTGACACTTTATGAGAGAACCTTAAAATATACTCTATGGATAAAGAAACGATAGAAAAAGTGCTCCGTATATGGAATCCTCACTTCGAAAACATCGATAAAAGCTATGGGCAAAGCACACTTCCCCGCACTTTATACCTCAGCAAACTCCAGGAGCTTATTCATTTGCGCCACATCCTGGTGCTGACAGGCATTCGAAGAGCAGGAAAAACCACCCTGATGCACCAACTCATGCGCTGGCTGATGCAAAAAGAAAAGGTTTCCCCAAAAAATATCCTCTACCTGTTTCTGGAAGACATCCTCATCACTCCCTACCTTCAACAAGGAGCGAAATTTCTCGATGCCTTACTCCAGCACTACCAGGAAACCCTCAACCCCCAAGGGAAAATCTATCTTTTTCTAGATGAAATCCAGGGCATTCCCGACTTTAATCGATGGATCGCCAGCCAATACGAGCGAAATCCCCAGTTTAAATTCATTCTTTCCGGATCCTGCCAATCCCTCGTTAAAGCCAGCACAGCCAGCCTACTCACGGGCAGAAACATCCAAATCGACATCTACCCCTTTAGTTTTTCAGAATATCTTGGCTTAAAAAAAGTCCCCTTCCAAAGCGCCGAAACTCCCCAGGAAATATGGCAGAGCAACTTCAGCCAAAGCACGCAAATTCAGCACTATTTATCCCACTACATGCTCGAGGGGGGCTTCCCCGAAATCGTTCTAGCCTCGAATGAAACCGAAAAAAGAGCCATCGCAAGCAGTTACTACCACGACAGTGTCCATCGCGACATCCTGTTGGTCCACTCCATCCGAAATGCCCGAGACATCGAGCTTTTAGGCCTGCATTTATTCCGAGAATTTACCAAAACCCACAGCTACTCCAGTCTTGGCAAACCCTTCAAACTCTCCGTAGATACCATCAAAAACTACCTGTCCTACTACCAGCAAGCACATCTATTCTTTGAAAGCCCCTTCTTTTCTTATAAAAGCAAGGAAAGCCAGGATATTCAAAAAGCACGGAAAATCTACACCATCGACCTTGGCCTGCGCAACTGGAACATTCCCCAGATCCGACCCGATTTGGGTCAATGCGCTGAAAATCTATGCTTCATAGAGCTTAAAAAAACCTGCCAAAGCGTGTACTACTGGAAAGGCAAGCAAGAAGTTGACTTTGCAGTGTTTGCCCCAAAACTCCAGCTTATAAACGTAAGTTTCACAGACGAAGTTCCTCCACGGGAAAGCAAAGGTCTTTTGGAAGCCATGGAAACGCTACAACTTGATGAAAGCACCTTGATCACCAAAAACACCTTCCAGCGCATTTCTCTGCAAGGTAAAACCATCCATCAGCTTCCCCTCTGGGTCTGGCTTCTCGCCAAGCACAAAACCACCCACTAAAAATGCCGCAAAGGGACGTAGCACTTGCGACATTTGTCCATCCAACTCATGTTTATACTCGAAAAAAACCTTGCATATGAAATGTTTTTAGACTATAATCGAAACATGGAGGTGAGACATGAATAATCGCGAAGACTATGTAAAAAAGCTGCTACAATATAAAGACAAGCCACTCATTAAAGTAATTACAGGCATACGTCGCTGTGGCAAATCTACGCTTCTCCAGCTTTTCGAGAAAAAACTTCTCGATAGCGGTGTTCCCGCAAAGCACATCATCTTCATGAATTTTGAATCCTTTGCCTTCGATCACATTTCCACTCCCCAAGCCCTTCACGACTACCTTCAAAACCGACTTTCCCAAAGCGCTGAGCTTCATTATCTATTGCTGGACGAAATCCAACTGGTACCCTCCTGGGAAAAAGTCATCAATTCGCTATTAGTAGACGCTCAGATCGATATATACCTTACAGGATCCAACGCATACCTGTTGTCTTCCGAATTAGCCACCTTGTTGTCAGGAAGATATGTGGAAATCAAGATGCTCCCCCTCTCCTTCAAGGAATATCTTGACTTCACCCAACCCTCCCCCGAAAAGGATATTGAGCAGAGCTTTCAACAATACATGAAATACGGCTCCTTCCCTACCGTGGTCGAACTTTTAGAGCATCCTGAAACCATTGGACCCTTTCTGGATGGAATTTTCCACACCGTGCTCATCAAAGATGTCATCCATCGCAATGAAATCAGAGATTCTGCGCTCCTCGAAAACCTGGTGAAATTTATCGCCTCCAACATTGGTAGTATCGTTTCCACCAAAAAAATCAGCGACTACCTGGTCAGTCACGGAAGAAAAACCACCCCCGATACCATCGACAACTACCTCCGAATGCTTGAAAAAGCTTTCATCATCTACAAAGCCCCACGCTATGATCTCAAGGGAAAAATGTTCCTAAAAACACTGGAAAAGTACTATATGGTTGATATTGGCATTCGCAACCAACTTTGCGGACTGCGAAATGTGGATATTGGGCACATCCTGGAAAACATTGTTTATCTGGAACTACTTCGAAGAAGCTATGAAGTGAGCATCGGAAAGATTGGCACCCTGGAGGTGGATTTTGTTGCACGAAAAGCAAACGATATTCATTACTTTCAGGTGTCAGCTTCCATCCTGGATCAAAACACAAGAATACGAGAGCTCAAACCTTTGCAGGAAATAAGCGATAACTATGCAAAAACCATACTCACGCTCGATCAGACGCCCTACAACGACTACGCTGGAATCAAGGTGGTCCACCTACTCGACTTCCTCAGAGAATAGTAAAATGTCGCACAGGGACGTAGCACTTGCGACATTTATTTAAAAGCCCAGATCAAGCAGTTCTGCTTTTTCAAGCTTGATCCGCTTCAAAAGGGCTTGCATTTTATCCTTGCTTGCCTGGTCCAGTTCCAGGCTAGATATCATCTCACACAAAGCACTCATATTGGAATCCAGGCTTTCCTGCCGTTCCTTGCTCTTATCATAAGCAGCAGCAAAGGCTTTCATCATCGAGCTAATCTCATCCCCCGCCCCAGATATCCGGTTCAAAATCCTGCTGTAATGGGTTAAAAGTTCATCGTCCTTTCGCAAGGGATACACCAGAGAATGATCCACCTCTCCCCAAGCTTCTTCGAAAATAGTTCTCGTTTGAATTTCTGCATGATAGCCATTTTGCTTTACCACATAATGCGCAGAGCGATAATTCCGCTTGGAGGCCTCGATTTCAATCGCACCCAAAAACTCATTATATAGCGAAACATCGTCACCCTCACGATAATACACTTTTGGCTTTTCCACGAAGGAATCAATGAGTTCTAAGAAAGCCAGGTGAATTTCCCGCCAATCCTCTTTAAAGGTATGAATAATACGAATCCCGATCAAATCGTTAATCCTGTTCAAATAATCCTTTGTAGAAATCCTCAGGTAACCAGAATCCCTACTTTCATAGGCTTTTCGAATCACTTTTTCAGCCAAGTGCTCTGCATCCTTGGTACGTTTCTTGATATAAATAGAAAGCTCCATTTTGGAAAACCTCAGCGCCAGGTCATCGCGATTCTCTTCAATCGAAGAAGTGCGATTTTCATAGTCTTCCACGATTTCCTCGATTTCGCTCCAACGATAGCCAGATTCAAGAAATTTGTGGTTCAAATGATATTTCGACAAAAAATCATGCTTTGCAATCACTACTACCCTCCTCCATTAATTAGCTGCAAGCCATGATTCTATTGTTTCACAACTTTAATCTAACGCAAGGGATCCCTTCTAAAATGTCGCAAGTGCAAGGTCCCCGTGCATCACGTGCACGCATCCCCAGTGTGGCAATTTGGTCTAACTAAAGTTCACTCAAAATCCTCTTAATTTTTTCTTTCAAGCCTGGAACAAATTTTGAAGCTGTTATAAAAACTCTTTTCATATTTAATGATTGATATTGATGGGCGGTTAAATCTCTCAATCTTGCAACTTTATCTCGATTCATAAAGAAGGATTGTATCTTTTAAAATACTCTCTCTAAACAATGGATTTAATATACAAAATTCTACAATATCAACTTTTTTTGCTAGCGCTTCTTCCAAAGAGTTGATTAGATGGTTAAACTTAATCAAGTCAAAATCTTTATTGAATTCAATCAAGATATCAATATCGCTTTGATTGCTCTCTTCATTTCTTGCATACGAACCAAATAAATAAGCTTTTACTATCCCATATTCTTCTACAAAAGGCAATAATGACTTTTTGATGGTTACCAGTTGTATATTTTGCTTCGCATTTCTCATTTTCATCTTAGCCTTTATATAGCACAATCCTTCTCAATCATCAAATATTTTGATATTAAAAAATCAGAATACGTGTTGCTTCATTTAAAAACCTATTCGAAGTAATCTCGCGAATGGCTTCACCGACCTCACCGAATCCATCCGATCGCTGTCCCAGGCTTTGGAAAGACCGTTCCGAGATTAACTAAAGGTGCAAGAAATTCAAGTCACAACACCTTACTTTTGGCGTTGGATCTCAATTTCTTCAAAATTTTTCTTTTTGTAAATACTTTTCTATAAGCTTCTGCGGGATCAATCCACATTGGGTTGCCTTTGTAATCGCCAACAACTAATTTATGTTTGTTTTTTATGGCTTCTCTATAAACTTCTTCTACTGCGTTCCTTAAGCCATCTAAAGCTTGTCGTTCAAATTTACTTAGCTTCATACAACAAACTCACCTCTTTTGTGAAATTACACAAATTGTATCCGCCCAGTGGGCTACCATCATTTTGCCCTCATTCCACCGTGGTTTCTAAAAATGTCGCAAAGTGTACGTCCCTCTGCGCGATTACGCGCTGGACTTTGACGAATACGCCGCGTGGTTGAAAAAATAACTACTTTGTCCGCTCGATTGATAATTATAGTTAAATGTTGTATTGACTTTAGCATTTCAGGACAGTATAATTTCGTTATAACTTATCCGCTCGACCAAGCATTTTGTTATAAAGTTGTAAAGGAGGTGTCCCAGTGCTTTCAATCGAAACCATCAAAGATAAATTTGAACAGCACAATGGAGTAATGCGCACCCAAGAGCTGTACAAAGCGCGAATTTATTATAATGATATTCAGAAGCTGATTGAGAGCGGTGTTATTGAGAAGATCAGGTATGGTTATTATCAGTGGATAGATAATGAAAACCTCAGTGAAGCGACTACCGTGACACGGCTGTTCCCGGATGCCATCATGTGTATGAATACGGCTCTTTTTTACTATAGATATAGTGACAGAACACCGCTCGTATGGCACCTCGCCGTGAGTAAAGATAGCAATAAAACTCGCTTCAAGATAGACTATCCGTTTACAAAGCCATACTATGTTGAGCCGTCAATCCTGGAACTGGGTGCTGTTGACGGTGAAGTGGATGGAAACCCCATACGTATATATAACAAGGAACGTACCATCTGTGACTGTCTGCGCTATATGGGAAAGATGGATAAGGAAATCTTTAACAAGGCCATCCAGAGCTATATCGCAGACAGCGAAAGAAACATACCTCGACTCACGGAATACGCAAAAAAACTGAGGGTCATGCAGAAGGTGAAAACAATCATAGGAGTGTGGATGTAATGGCAGATATAGGAGCTTCCATTCTGGCAAAACTCAAGAACAAATCAAAAGCGTCTGGAATGCCATATCAGCAATGTTTGCAGCTTTTCTTTCAGGAGGAGTTCCTCCGGCGTCTTTCAAAATCGAAGTACACAGAGAATTTTGTTCTCAAGGGTGGTCTGTTCATATACACACTCACAAATTTCGAGAGCCGCGCCACAGTGGACGTGGACTTTCTACTTCGCCAGACGAACAGCGAGCTCGATCACATTGATGAGATTATGGACGAAATTATCACTATCCCAACTGGTAACAACAACATTGTTATTCTCACCGCAAAGAAAGCAGAGCAAATCTCTCCACAGAGAAAATGTCCCGGCGTAAGCACACAGATCATCGGCTACATCAAAAACATTCGTGTCCCGTTTGATATAGATATTGGTATTGGTGATGTAATCGTGCCAAATCCACAGAAACGTTCCATGCAAACACAGCTCGAAGGATATGATGCACCAGAGATACTTACCTATTCCCTGGAGAGCACTATCGCCGAAAAACTTGATGCTATTCTCCAGCGTTTTGAGCTGACTGGACGCATGAAGGACTTTTACGACATTTATTATCTATCTCAGTCCTTTGACTTCGACGGGCGTAGTCTACAGGAAGCTATCACACAAACGCTTTCCACGCGCGGAACACCCTATGAGCGGGACAGTTTCGACCGGGTAGTTGCTCTGGAAAAAGACGCAGATATGCAGACCAAATGGCGGTACTTCCTAAAAACAATTAAAGGGCGGGAACTTCCGTTTTCGGATGTGATGAGCGGTATAGAGAGGTTCCTATATCCTGTATGGACAGCAATCACAGATGAAGATGAGTTGCTTCTGCAATGGTACAGCAACCAGCAAAAATGGGAACGGATGTAATCTTACAGATCGTGTTGCTTCATTTAAAAACCTATTCGAAGTAATCTCGCGAATGGCTTCACCGACCTCATCGACTCCATCCGATCGCTGTCCTTCTTCTACTGCGTTCCTTTGTATCCACCTGGTGGGCTACCATCATTTCACCCACATTCCATCAGTGTTTCTAAAAATGTCGCAAGTGCTACGGCCCCGTGCATCACGGGCAACATTGCTTTAATCTTCTTGCAAGCCGTTTTCCAGAAAATAGAGAAATCGTTAGTCCTCGTGATTTCGGTTTTCTGGAAAAGGTAGGCTTGTTACATTTTAGTAATAATAGCCTCAATAGGAGACCAAATTATCCATAGCAAAACTTACCGATCTACAGTCCTATTTGACTAATAGCGTGTCGCAAAGCGTACGTCCCCGTGCGCGATTTAGACGTTTGTATGTTACGCTGAAAGATAATCCTTCAGCTTCCAAGTCAGATACCATGGAACATGCTTAACCTCATTACCATGTACATTTTCCCCCGAAATAATCAACGACACCGGGGTTTGGAACTTCTTTCGATATTCACCAAGGCTTCTGGCCTTTATATTCTGATCAGATTTTACCTCGATAGGAACAATCTGCTCCTCGAATTGCACCACAAAATCAACTTCAGCATTATTTTGCGACTTCCAATAATAGGCCTTGACCCCAAAAGAGGCTATCATCTCATTTAAAACAAAATTCTCAGCCAAAGCTCCCTTAAACTCAGTAAAATTCTTAGGATTTTCCTCGAGTATTGCGCTAGCTGGCAAACCACTCATAATTCGCAATAAACCCACATCAAGCAGGTATAGCTTAAAGTAAGTACTATCTCCATAAGCCGAAAGAGGAATGCCAGGTTTTGATATTTTAATCACCTTATAAGCTAAGCCAGCATCTATCAACCACTGAAGAGAACTTTCCAAATCTTTAGCGCGAAATCCTTTTTTCACATCCCCATAGATAAACTTCTTATTCTCCCTCGCCAACTGCTCAGGAATCGACTTCCACAACATAGTGATTTTGGGAAAGTCATGTAATCGGGCATATTTACTAAAATCAAACTCATAGCTATCAAGGATATGGTGCAGTATAAGCTCCAAGCCTTCCAGGTCCTGATGTTGAAGCCAATGCTCCACTGCTTCGGGCATTCCACCAGTAATATGATAAGTTTTAACGTAACTTTTCAAACGCGCTTCAAATAAGCTGGAAACCTTTTCGTTTGGCGAGAGCTTTTCCAGATACTCCAACAAATCTTTCTCCCGATGAGCCAACAAAAACTCCTTAAAACTCAAAGGGTAAAGAGACAAAAATTCCACCTTGCCTACGGGAAAAGAAAATCCTTCCTGAGCTAAAAAAATACCCAACAAAGATCCAGCACAGGCAATGGGCTGATCGGGAAGATATTCCGCAAAATACTTTAACGAAGTCAGGGCCCTTGGGCAAAACTGGATCTCGTCCAGAATAATCAGAGTTTCTTTGCTAATGGGTTTTTTTCTAAAAATACCAAGCTCAGTAATAATTCTCTCAACATCAAGATCCTCTTCGAAGCGCTCTACAAGGGGTCGCTGGTGCTCAAAATTGAAATAAGCAGTATCAGCTTTCGCATTATTCATACCAATAATGCAGATACAATTGCATTCTGGATATTTATTGTATACAATAAAGCAAAATAACAAGCCGTTTTCCAGAAAATAGAGAAATCGTTAGTCCTCGTGATTTCGGTTTTCTGGAAAAGGTAGGCTTGTTACATTTTAGTAATAATATCCTCAATAGGAGACCAAGTTATCCATACCAACACACCAAAACTCACCGATCTACAGTCCTATTTGACTAATAGCGTGTCGCAAAGCGTACGTCCCCGTGCGTGATTAAAGCGTTTGTACATGTCCATATAGTTTCCCTTATTAAGGGAAACTATACTATATATTCTTCCTTCATAGAGGGAAATATTTCAAAAGCCTACAAATTTAACAAATAGCGCCAGGCAGGAAGCACCTGGATAGATATGCCCTCCACAGCAAACTCTTCCTCATGATCCATGCAAAGAATAGTTCCCCGGTCCAGATGATACCTTTTACACGTGTTTATCAAACCTTTGATTTCACGATTTCGTGTTCGCTGGTCGTCCAAATGGACTGCCACCTGAATAGCTTCCATGATCTGGTTTTTATCTTTCACTACAAAATCACACTCAGCCGAATCTTGAATAGCGTAAGCCAAATCTTTTCCATGTTTTATCAATTCGAGGCACACCGTGTTTTCTAAAAGCCTTCCCTGGTCTTGAGCAAACTTGAAATCCATAGCAGTCCCCAGGCCTTGATCGATCACATAAGTTTTCTTTCGAGAAAGTTCAGCCTTAACAAAGGACTCATCAAATTTATCAAGAAGTCGGTTAAGGTAGATGGATTCAGTGTATACCTGAAACTCATAAAGCGTATCCTTACTCACTTTATACCCCTGAGATTTCAGCTCAAGGTACACCTTATGAACACTAAAATCACCCGCACTTGAAGAAATGAGCCTTTTGCAGAAATACTTCAAAGCAGCGGTTTGGGATATTTGGTATCGTTCTATCAAATCTCTGAGCATCATCACATTGAAATACTCTTGAAGGATTTTAACTCGGAAGTCTTCCTCCTGATGAACGATTTCAGGAAAACCTCCACGATAAATAAACTTTTGGAATAAGGCTCGTATTTTTGCTTGATCTGCGCTTGTGGCTTGCTTTAGAGAGGGATAAAAAATGCTCAACAGCTCCCGAAACGATAAAGGATACACTTCAAAGTTCAGCGTTCTACCTCGCAAAGAAGTGGCAATCTCCCTGGACAACAAAGTGGAATTGGACCCCGTAAGATAAATATGCTTACTAATCGACTCATATATTCTGGCGACAAACTTCTCCCATAAAGGTGCTTCCTGAATTTCATCAAAGAAAAAATAACACTCCGATAAATCAATCGAAGGACGCAAATCTCTATAGGATTGAAGGATAAGATCCAATTCATCAGCAGAAAAAGGGATTCTCTCATCTTCAAAGTTGATATATACGATGCGTTCTCTGGGGACACCCTGTCGAAGCAACTTATCCATTTGATGATATAGCATAAAAGTCTTGCCACTTCGCCTCGCACCAGTAAGGGAAACAATCTTATCCACCGAAGTGGGTATATCCAAAGACCTCTTCCATGTCACTGGAAAAGCGCGCGCCTGGCTATCAGCAATGATAGTTTTTAAAGTTTCTTTCCTTATCATAAGGATATTTTATCATACATCTTTCCTTTTTCAAGGGAAATCATACAACAAATAAGAACCGTCCCCATGCGTGTACCAATAATGCAGTCAACTTTGCATTTTATGTATTTATGGTTCTTTGAATTTGCTCAAGCACCATTTTTGCCGGCCCACAAAGCATCAGAACGATTGATTTTATCAGACCTGGAACTTGCTACATTCCGTAAAGATCTTAATGCGTGCCAACACCGTCTTCCCTCTGGCACACTTTTAGAAAATCTTTACTTTTTAACTCATCAATTACTTCCTGAATGTAATGAAGAGAAAACTTAGGTTTTATCGCACTAACGGTCTTGCATAACAAATCATTCGTGAGTTCAGTTTTTTTGTACTCATATTCTCTATCTACATAAATAATCGTTGCTCTCAACTCTAAATCCCGAGCAGAGAAAGAGCCAAAGTCCTTAATAAGAGATTCTATAGCTCTCACGGCTTCTGCTTGCTGATAATAATTTGTCGTTTTTTCAATCAAAGCATTGTCATTGCCAGGACGAATAATATAACCATGATCACTCGAGCTCTCAACTGACACACTTCCCCAATGTTCCACCAAATCCAGATTATTATGAAGCTCTGAGCAATAGGGACCGTAAGTATACATTTCAAAGTCATAGCCAATATCCAAGCCATAAATGTTTTGCAGAATATATACATATTTTTGGAGCGCAGTTTTTCCAAAACTTTTTTCTTCGGTATTCATCGATTTAGCTAAAACAGGTATTATTCCAAATTTTTTCCAATCAAAACACATTCTTTTACTCCATTTATGTCTAATTATGTCAAATTATTCTATTTATAATATTACGTGCTTCCACTTTTTTGTCCATAGGAACATAAATTCTGCATAAATATGATTTTTTTAAATTTTTCACCACATGGGACAACTCCGATAAAGAGCATATATTGTCTTTTGACAAGTCGTCCCTAAGAATGGTGATTTCTCCTTCATTAGAGTACCATGACTTTTCAGCTGCAGCTTCAAAACCAAAAATATTCCCAAGCTCCTGGATTATTCTGTCCTTCTTTGCAATTTCATCTAAATCAGGAATATCTTTTGTTTCGTATACTACTCGATAATGATTTCTATCCATTATTATTCTACCGTGCTCACCAGCGAGTTCATTTTTAATGTCACTATATATAGACCAGTCATCGTATTTCACATATTCTTCAAGAGTATTTATTGAAGAGGGGCTGGGGTAAGTTTCATTGTTATTTTTCAAAATGTGCTTTACTGCACAAGTTAAATGATGATCGTATGCTACACGAACGGGATGAAAATAAACTTGATTAAACATCATATAACGTGCAATAATAAGCGATTCAGCTACAAATCTACCCCCTTCTTCAACTGCAATAACAGGAGAATCATTTTCCCAAGCTACCGAAATAGTATTGATTAGTCTTTGTAAATCAAAAAAACCATAACTAACCCCTGTATGAAGTGAATCTCTAAGTAAATAATCTGCCCGATCAGCGTCTAGATGGCTAGATAAAATGCTCTTCCAAAGATACCTACGCCCTAAACTTGTATCCCCATCAATGAAATTAGCAATATCCAAAGCTTCTATCTCTAATTCTCTATTCTCGGGGTGAGATTCGATTACATCTTTCATTAGCTCAACGATGATTTTGGAAGAGTAATGCTCATGTTTGTATCTTTTTCCGTCACTGCTCAACCCAAAAAGATCTTTCTCCGTAGCATGAGAGAAAGGTGGATGACCTATATCATGAAGCAAAGCAGAAATTCTTAATACTTGTCTATCCTTTTCAAGATCAGAATCATTAAACTTGAGCTCATGAGTTAAAAAATCTCTATCTTTTTCTACAATATGATCAAACATCGTAGTAGCAGTATGCAACACCCCTAAAGAGTGCTCAAAGCGAGTATGGCAAGCCCCAGGATAGACTTGACTAGTCAGAGCAAGCTGTTGAATACGCTTTAAACGTTGAAAACATGGGTGATTGATAATATCCCATTCCCATTCTTTCAGTGAAATAAAGCCATGAACCGGATCTCGTATTATCCTTTTTTTCCCCATTAGATCAATTTTCTCTACCTTACTTCCATGCTTATCGTAGCTGTTTTGCTTCTTTGCAATTGGTCGGTAACGGTAATCGTGATTTTCAGCTTGCCTTTGGTCTTGAACTGATGTCGCAAGGTTTGGCGCAGATCCTTTTGTTGACTTAAAACATCCTTGCTGCCATCTCCCCAATCGATATTCAGTTCATAAGGTAGTTGGGCTCCAGTGAGTACAAAATCAACTTCCAGCGCAATGACCTGGGGAATAAAGATGGATGAAGTCTGAGGATCCCACGAAGCATTACGATAATATAGCCCTAGATAAAGATCAGGTCGGCCCGAGCGCTGTGGAACAAGTTGCAGCATCACATGAGCAAAATCAGAAGACTTTTCAGTGCAATTTACATCAAAATGAATGGGAATGGATCTAATTTGAGATACCGCTACCAGCACCTTGACATCCACCTGGAAGGTTTGGACACTATTGGGAGCAATGGCCCCCAGTTCAAATTCAATGATCGCAGGAGTTTGCACCACTGAGCGATAGCGACTTGCCCGTAGGAAGCTGAGATCCTGGGGAAGCGTCATTTTTACACGAGTGTTGGAAGCAGTAGCATTGCCCTGGTTCATCACAGTCACCATTATCATGGCTGTTTCATCTTTACTGAAAGTAGGTTTGTTGAGCTCTGCGGAGATGCGGAGGTGAGGGAAGGGTTTTTCGCTTAATGGGTCTGTCCGTACCAGATTGGAAGAAATTGAGTTCATTAGCTGATCGTCTTCAGCAACAACATAATAGGTATAGCTTTCTCCCGTCAAACCACTTGTATCCAGATAGCTAAATTCATTGCCACCGTTAAAATTGAAAGCGATGTGCTGATCAAAAGTCATGGGTCGCTGAATATCAATGAAGGCAATCGGAATAAATTCTTCCGAAGATGTCGAGGCTCGATACACTCGATAGCCTCGAATGCCATGAGTGCCCATCCTAGACCCTTGCCAGTTGAGCTGAACATGTCGAAAATTCACCGAAGCACTCAAGCCAGAAGGCGCACCCGGTGGAGTAATTCTTCGGTCAATTTCCCCATCCCCATCCAAATCACTTTCAAATACAACTTCCTGGGTATCCCAGTTGATATGAATATGGTCTGTTTGGTTTTCCTGGGTGGGCAGTTGATTTTGCTCAAACACTTTTGGTCCTTGCTCATTATCTTCAAAACCACTAGATCGCAATCTAATATTGTAAGTATTGTTTGCTAAGCCTTCAACTGAATAAATAAAGTCATTTGATGCAGGATTGAACCATTGAATATTGCCCTCAATATGATTTACAAAGGCATTTCTTGTAGTGCTCCATACATGGCCCATCGGGCCCAATTCTACATATTCTTGCCCATTCTGCATGGCTAATAGAACCATGTTATGCATAGCATCTTCATCTTCATTATTTTGGAGTGCTTTGATATGATGGGGCTGGTTAGTTGAGTTTAACAGAGGTAGTAATTCTGCTGTAAAGGGGATAAAGTCTTTAACTCGGTCTTTAATTTGATTGTAGGCATCCTTTCCTTGATCGAGTATTCCTTCTAATTCTCTTTTTGTTTCATGTAAGCGTGCAAGATATTCCGCGTAAGAAAATTTTCCATAAAAATTCCAATATTCACTCGGATGAACTTTTTGGGTTGGGCTTAAAAGTAACTTGGATATAAGATCAAAAGATTCGTCGCTTCGATACACATGACCATGGTCTGCATGGAAAACTATATGGTTGAAAGCCCAGTTTTGGCTTTTCCCTTTTGCAATGCTATAAAGTCGGCTGTAATTCACAAAAACTTGTGCAGTGACAGGTGTCTCTCGATCAGCCCGACCCTCCATACATATAAAATTTTCACCTAAATCTAAAACATTTTCTAGTTCTTCGATTATTTGATCGATATCTTTATAGAAAAAATGACACATTTGTTGAGTATCTAATTCTAAGTTTTCAGAAAATTTTGGAATAACGCCTGCTAACACGTGATAATAAACTTTTTCATTTAAAATATCATCTTTTAGGGGTGTAAAAGTTAAATGATTCACATTTGGATTTGTGTCTTTTTTAAAAACAGTATCATTTTCATAATTCAGTATTTTTAAGTGTGCACTATCGATAGCCATTTGAGTAACACAATAGTTACCTTTTAATGCTGCACTCCCTCTGTAAAACAATCCACTTGTAGGTGTTCCATGATTGGGAGTACCGCAAATAATCAAATGATGAACATCATTGTCATATTTGGGTAGTCCCATTCGCCTTTGCACATCATCATTGCCCCACACTTTCTTTGCATATGTGGAATCAAAGTCTTTTTCTTCAATGTATGTTCTAGCAACAAGCCCACCCATGCTGTGTGCTATGATGACAACTTTCTCCGCTCCTGTTTGGTTTTTTATTGCATCTATTTCTCTTTTTAGATTCTTCGCAAATACTCGAATATGATCTCGAGTTTGCGCTCTATACTCATAAAGAGCTTTATCGTCAAAATCCTTTGCATTAGCCAAACCGCGATCTGAACGCGGGTCGTCAAAGAGAGTGCGATAACTATAATCACTCACATAAACGTCTCGTTTTGCTGAATTATGCTTAGCTATTTTTAATAAATAATGCTCGTTACACTGCTTCATTGTTCCAATTAGATCAGTTTGTAAGTGCTCCAAAGTAATGAAAGCCTTACGTTTGTCGTCATGGCTTCGATCAAATTTACCATTCGATGATAAGTGTAAACTTTGCCCAGTAAAATTTTCAATTAAGGAAGCTGAATAAAGGATAGGGTTGTATGCAGCTAATTGAAATCCATGCACTAGCAGTATAGGGTATTCATCAGGATCAGGATCGTCATCCACAGGCAAATCAGGATTTTGAGCCAACACATTGGTGCTAATAGAACCTGCTCCGAGCTCAGAGAATCCAAAACATACTGGTTGAAAACTTGCATCATAAAGAACAGGATTATAGTTTTGGTGTAAAACATTGCTAACTTGGTCCAAGACCACAATTGGAAAATTGTTTGAAAAATGCGTTGACAAGAAATTACTAATCTCATCCGAATATATGCGACCATTCTTGTCGAAACACATAATCAAGAAATCTTCCCGATTCATACTATCTAGGGTTATGTGACCACTAACAATTAAATCATCAGAGTCACCTTGACTAAGGCTTACCATTTTTTTGGAATACGTGCTACCCACCCGATTCACCCAAACAATTTGACCGTTTTGATCCATTTTTGTAAGATAGGAGGGATTTACGTATCCAAAATCATTCCATAAATTGGCATACCCACCATCGGATGTTGCGATAGTTCTTACGCTCCAATCAACAACCGAAGCCGACCCATAGGTATTAGCCCATGATATGTTTCCGCTCGAATCCGTTTTTACAGTTAAAACATCCCAACTGCCAGAGCCTAGATTTGTGCTGGTGCCAGATATGATATAACCACCATCTTGAGCTTGAGCAACTGATGAGGTCCAATCAGCCCCATTGTATCCGTACATCTTTCCCCATTGCTTGTTGCCAAATTTATCCAACTTCAACAAATAGAAATCATCAGAATTCATACCAGGGTAAACATAAGCACCAACCATAAAGCCCCCATCGGAAGTTTCAATGATCGTATGGTAAGGGTGCCCAGATACCCATGAGTTATAAAATCCAGCATGGTTGAAATAGTATTTGCTCCATTCGACCTTATTGTTTTGATCAAGCTTCACCAGGTAATACTCCCCCATACTCGTAAAAGTATAGGAAAAACCACCAAGTATCATACCGTTATCAGAAGTTCCAATCACCGTATAAAGATGTTCTGCGTTCGAACCCCCTATGGTAAAGGGATTAACACAGTTTCCCATGGAATCTAATTTATTTACTACATTACCCGTAGAATCCAGCTCAACAACAAAATAATCGCTAACTGTGTTCTCAGCATCCCCAGCAATAATGATATTCCCGTTGGGTTTTTTGCTCACACTTCTAACAATAGCGGAGCTTGCCAAAGAAATGATTTTTTTTGAATTTGGTTTTTCAATCCCGTTTTTATTAACAATCATAAAAAGAAGGTTGTTTTTTGTGCCATCATTTTGGGTTCCCGCAAAAGCAATATCGCCATTTTGCAGCGCTATGTGGTAGGGCATAGTTTCAGAATATGAAGAACCAATAGATAAAGCCCATCCGTGACCCTCAACTGCATTGGCGTTTGGTACAACTTTGTACGGTATTAGAGTTTGACAAGCAACAAGCATTATCAATAGAAAATGAATGAGTTTTTTTAGACTTTTTCCCATAATGAGTTCATCTCCATATCTTTTTTTGGATTAAATTATGAAAAATGTTCAAAGACCAATCAGACCCATTAGACCAATAAAAGAAGCTAAACATCTTTTTCATTGTTACTTGATTTTATAATACGTTTTTAGAAACTAAAGTCAATTACTTTTTAACTTATAGTTCTATAAATTCACATATTGCAAGCTTATTGCTGTGTGGGTTAAAGTTTAACCCGCATAGCCCCCTTGCATTATTTCATCTTTGCATATATTCTTTATTGCAATTCTCACTATTCTAAACAAAAGGAGTAAAAACAATGGAATGTGAAGCTTTGGTCGTTAAAACCTGGCCTATTTTTGAAAAAGTATGTCGGCATAGTGGGGTGAGCCCCTCCGAGATGCCCGAGATCGAACCCATCTTTTGGGAAACGATCTACCAGCTCTACCAACGTCAAGCAGAGATGCGCTCCGTCGATGCCTACTGCTACCGCTCCCTCCAGCACGCCCTCTACCGCTTTCTCAAAACCCGTCAACGTCAACGTTCCATGGAAGTGAGGCTGGAAGCATGCACTCCGTTATACTAAAAATCGACCTGCTCAATGCCCTGCAAAACCTATCCACCAAAGAGCGTCTGGTGCTCCATGGGCTCTTTACCCTCAACCACACCGAAGAAAGCCTGGGGGAGCGCCTTCAGGTATCCCGTCGCCGCATACGCAACCTCAAACAAGACGGCCTGTCCAAGCTCAAAGCCCATTTCGTGCCCAAGGGAAATCCAAAATCACTCTTTGTTGAGTGAAAGGAGGTGCAACATGACCATAGTAAACAAGACCGGTTATGTCACCATGACACTTAGTGGACCCAACGACACCACGTTGAGCGTAAGGCTCAACAACGTAAAGCCTACGGCTGTGGACGCCGACGTCTATGCCGTAGCCACCGCCGTCGCGGATTTGCTGGCTTATCCTCTCGAATCCAGCCTTCGCGTAGAGCGCGCTGAAATGACCGAATAAGCCCGACCCAACTTTTGAAAGGAGTAAAACAACATGGCTGATACCTTTAGAGACTATGTAA
>Ga0351960_1038_pt1 | contig 27571 bp, 22 predicted proteins | sample TotcelT113001M14_FD_205808 | JGI IMG/M metagenome (GOLD analysis project Ga0351960, IMG submission 205808) | Enriched cells from coal bed in the Powder River Basin, Montana, United States - Total cells T11 rep3 HSBNCT.T11.300.1.M14 ... | reverse complement strand
CTGAACGGAAGTTGAAACAAATATAGGTTCTTTATAGATGCCTTTGAGAGGCGCGGATGGTTTTAGGTGGTTGAGCATCATGGGGCTGGTTGGCTTGCTCTCCTGAAAAGCCTTTCGTAGATTCAACGCATCCATTCTTGGATTATTTGCTTGATTGTCTTCAATTGGCAGAGTCACTTCGTCGGAAGGTTTAACGAGTTCTAGCATGGCAGGGATAAAAAGCACACCAAGGATAACAGTAAAAATCCCGGACAAAAGGATAAACGTTGAGAGAAGACTCATTTCCAAAAGATACATAACTCACCTTCGTAAAAAAATTATGGAGATTGCCGGAAACGACTTGTTTTTTCCCAGGTTACAATCCTGGAGGAACAATAGTCTACCACAGCTTGAATAAAACCTTTCGTGCTGTAAAACATTGAGAATATGAATTTAAAAGCCATGAAAGGGATCAATCGTACTTTTTTTGTATCGCCATCCAAGATGGAGGCTACGCATATTTGATAAAATGGAGCAAAATTTCCAAACCCATAGTAAGCCATCATAAATACAGCAAATTGGGTGATAAGGAAAAAGTGAAGCTCTCCCAAAAAGAACAAAATGATGGAGCTGACCATTGCTACGAGTAGAAGGGTGGGGATCGTATAGATAAAAAGAAGCAATAGAGCATCGACTTTCTGTATGAATGAGAAATAGGGAGAAGACAACACGGTGGTGAATTCGTTGAACAGCACTTGATTATGACCCCTAGACCATCTCTGGATTTGTCTAGCACGTGCGGCCCATTCTTCGGGTACTTCTTCATAGCACTCTGCGCTATTGGCATATTGGATTTTCCAACCATTCGATCCGGTGATGAATGTCAGATTGGTATCTTCAGCCAAAATTGTAGGGTCGAAACCACCAATTTTCATGATGAGGTCTTTTCTGAATCCTCCTACCGTCCCTCCATATTGCGGCAAAAGGTCCATATTGTACCGGGCTTGTTGATCGACTTGATAGCCGGAAGCACGTTCCATTCCAATCAAACGGGTTAACAAATTCTTGGCTTCATTGAGGGGTACTACTCTGCCCATTACACTAGAAATTTCAGGGTCTTTGAAAGAGATGGCCAGATTGCGTATCATGCCTTTTGGGGGAAGATAATCGGCATCGAAAACTAAAACTACCTCACCTTTGGCAATTTTTAAACCCTCGTTAAGGGCTGCCGGCTTACCTCTTATGCCTTCTGTCCGATGAATCACCCTTAAATTTGGGCAAATAGCCTCGTAAGCCTTCAGGATGTCAGCTGTTTTATCTTCCGATTGATCATTGATGGCAATGATTTCGATTTCCATCCCTTTGTAGTCATCTTTAATAAGCTTGTCCAGGATTTGTGAAGCTACATGCTCCTCATTATGCATGGGAATCAAAATTGATATACTTGGCAGCTCTGAATCAAGAATATCTTCATAGGACATTTTCTGATGGCTAAATGAGCGGTTGATTGTGAAGATGAAGTGGCGGACCATATACACGACCATGATGATGATTGTCAGTGTACAATACACTTGAAGAGTGAATATGAGGATGCTCATATGGAGAAGCCTTCTTTGATTTTTTTTGAATAAGCACTGACGTATAGAGCATAAAGCGAAATGATTGCATAGATGTCCAGCAAAGGACCGAAAATGAAAAATAATACCGGCATAAACAAGAAATGGATATGGATAAGAACATAAATAAACAATGCATACCGGCAAATTCCCAACACAATAGAATAGGCAATTGTGAAGGCAATAAGAAGTGTTTTACTAACCATACTGGTAGGTACCGGTGCCAAACAAAGGCTGAGGAAAATGGGGATCGTCACCCAAATGAAGATCTCTGCATGCAGGTAGAATTCAGTAAAGTTCCCAATCGTATAGGGGAATTTGGCGGGAATGATGGCAAAAAAGGCACTGGAAACAAAAGTCAGAATGGCTATTGTGGCAATCCACATGGATAATCCTTTTGCCATTTTGACCTTAGGAATAATCCAAGCCACAAAAAATGAAAACAGAGCGATGACGAATGCATATAATTCATTCGTTTCTACTTCCTCGATATGAATGGATTCGATTTCTTTCCAGAGACATTTAGTAGGGATGGTGATAATCCCTATCGATTCTCCGCTACCCAGCCTGAGAGCTTGACAGGCTAATGAGTGCATGATCGATATGACATGGGGATAAAAGTATAGGACCATTCCGCTAAAGAAACAGATGAGCAAGAGTGTCTCTATTATTTTCAAGGTAGGATTACACTCCAATCTGCGATAAGCTCTACGGCCTTTAGGGGATTCATAGGGTGTCATAGGCACTCTTTGTATCTCATGTTAAGGGTCAAAAAAAATGAAGCATGTAAAGCCCTATATATGTAATATGCGGGATTATGGTAAAGAATTTTTTTTAATCCTCTAATTTAGAGGATCGTAGATTATTCATGATATTCTAAAGATCTAAGATAAAGAAGGTTGTGATTTTATCATCATATTGAAAAAGGAGAAATTCAATGTTGAATTTGATTCGATGCGCGGGGCTATTTCTTTTACTGATTATAAATGGGTTTTGTGAGGATTCGGATTTAGGCAGAGTTCTTGACGAGATAAAAAGGCAGACGGTTTATCAAGATATCATCATCAATGATGAAGTTGTCGCTCACGGGTGGGGACCGAATTGCGCTGCAAGATATGAGGCCCTCCGTCCAATTCTCGAACAATATAACAGACCGATTACAGTCTTAGAAATTGGGGCCAATCATGGATATTTTTCATTGCGCATTGCGCACGATTTCGATTCTTCTTGCGTAATGATCGATTTTACAGAGCGTCTACTAGACATATGCAAACTAAACACGGATCGTCATAACATTATCCATTTGAAGAAATGTTTGACGTTGGATGAGATTGTGAAATTAAGCCAAACGGAGCATTTTGATGTCGTTTTAGCTATGCATGTTTTGCATCATATGAATCCTTGGCAAGAATACTTGAAGGCGATCTTTCACTTAGGGGATAATGTTATTATCGAAACGCCGCCGGCAGATGATGCCGTGGTCCCACAAAAGCCGTCCGTGCCTTTTATAGAGGCATACCTTCTTACATTGCCTGAAGGGAAAATCATTGCCGAAACGGAAAGATATACCAAAGGCACTTATTCTAAGATGTTTTGGTTTCCTGGTTCAAAAACGACCCTTGATAGAAAAACATGGACAAGTCGTCTGATGAGCCCTGAAGAACAAAATGCATTGCGCATAGAAAGTTCGTATACGCATAAAACATTGATCAAGGAAAGGGATGGTCAAAAGATCGAGAGAAAGTGGTTGAAGGGGATTAATTTTGAGACCTTTAAAGGCTTGAATGGTATTTATCCCACTACAGAGGTTGTTTCAGGTGAAATTAACAGAATTCAGCATGTTGATCCACAAGCATTAGAAAGCCGCAATGTGATTATCCAAGGAAATCGTCTGCGGAGACTCAAATAGCGAGGCTTGAGGCTTCAGTGGTATAAAAAGGTATATATACCTCGCGCTGTTCAAATTTCAAGTTTTAGACCGCGCGAGGTATAGTTTGGGCAAATAAACGATACCAATTTAGAAAGTCATTCACCTCATCTTCTGGAACCCTGAGAGAATCCTTTAACCATGCTTCAAGCTGGGGAATACTCATATTCACGCACCATAAAGTCGTCAAAGGTGCACCTGAAGCAATAGCAATCCTCGCTTTCAAGTTTTCGACCAACGGTTTGTACAAAGGTTGCATAGCATAGAGAACAGAAAGCAATGAAGTGTCTTTATCGGGTACCATAATTGAATCATAGATGATATCTAACCTTTGCTTCAATGCAAGCAAAGTGATCTCGGATGCGCCTTGTAAAAAATTATTCAGCGGATGATGAAAGAATAGTAAGAAATCGTTATGTTTGTTTTGCCATTGTTTAACAAGCTTTTGAGCATGCAATAAGTATTTTCCTTCAAGCGTTATAGAGGCCTGCGGGAAATCAAAAAACCAAGCCCAAAAAGATCGGCTCAAACATTGCAAGATTGAGTTCCCCTCGGGGCCAACCTGATATTTCGGAAAAAATCCATTTATGGATGGCATGATGGAACCATTATCGAAATTAATAATAGATAAAGAGCCATCAAAATTTTGCCTGTAACGGCAATTCAAAAATGATTGGTCGTAGGTCGATAGAAGCAGTGATCCAAGACAGCAATGGATGAAAGGCTTTAGGGCGAATTTTGAGATAAGCGAACGGTATTCATACCTATACCCTACATCATTGATCTTATTTTCCGGCCACCATAGGAATAGATAGTTCCAGTAAGGTTGAAGGCTTGCCCTGTGATTGAAAAGATCAATCACGATGGTGGGCATAAAAGCATCTTCGAATCCGAACAAGAAGGCCATCTCCCAAGCGAATTGTTCACGCATCCATTCACCGTTCGTTTTGTATACTGCAAATGGGTGAGGAGGGAAGTTTTCATTCATTCCCCAAGACGGATTGGCAAGCAGCCAGGAAGGGTCAACCCCTTCAAAAACAAATTTGGTGTTAGGACGCTGAGGAAAGCTTGGAAACATTTCTTCGGTCCGTTTGCAAGCAATTTTTACAACTTTGATGGCGAGATGCAGCATAGAAATTTGATTGGCAAGGTAGCGTTTATTATTAAAAGAAGGGATGTCTCGAAAATAGGCAAGGGTCTTCCATAACTCAAAATAAACCTGTCTTCGAGCATCCTCAGATTCAATTGTAGCAGCTAGGATATCTAATTCCACGAAATCGTCTAATAGTTCCGGATCGTTGACCAGCTGGAAAAGGGAAAGGGCTTCATTTCTAAAACGAAGGGCCATTTCCGGAGCGTATATTTTTTCTGCCGTGATTAGTATTTGTTGGTGTTGTTCAGCTTTTAAGAGTGTTTTTCCTTCGATGCAGGCCTGCAAGGTATCCGCGTCTTCCGCAGACGACTTAAGTAGGTATTGAAGGAATTGACTTGTTAAGTCTTCTCCATATCGCGGGATCAATCTGTTCTCTACGATCATCTTGAAATGATGATATCGGTCCGAGCGTCTTTTTTTATCGTTTTCATTCAGATTTTGAGCATCACGAAGAAGGCCTTGCTCATAGAGGGATTCAAGAAAAGACGGAATTGAACTTTCGATTGGTGAATTGCAGCAGCACATGATAAGAAACAGAAAAAAAAAACAAGTCATAACCTTCCTCTGACGTCATTCCTGGATATCTCTGAATAAAGGATAGGTGGTATAGAAATATTTTAAAATTAAATTCAGGTTCTCTCTTTTTGGATTATCCTTGAATTTTTTCAAGAATCCCTTTAAATATGATGTGGGTACTTGTTTGGATGTTCTAAAATGTTGAATAGAATAGCTCCGAATCTGGTATGCCTCTAGCGGCCCAAAGCTCAAGTTTTATACCGCGCGAGGTAGAAAAAAAAGCTTGCAAGACAATCAACAAAACAATCCAATACGATGAGGAAACATGTCCGACGAAGCATTCGATATACAACGAATAAGCTTACCTGCGCAAATTCACAATGAATCCCGTAAGACTTGTGGGATCTGCAGGGCTGTTTTTTGGGTTTGTCGAGGCATTCGTCGCTTTGTTGTCTGGATAAAAACCGGTATCCAAGATTGGTTTTTAGCTCGAAAAGCTAGCAAAATTTCAAAGGACTTAGATAATTCCGAAAAAGAAAAGGTCAATTTTACAGATGGCGTATTGCAACCTGTTAATTTCCTTTCTATTCTCACCAGTGCCCAACAGCATCTACAGAAGATGTCCAAGTGCCGATCTTCCTTCGCTATAAAAGAGGCTAATCGACTTGATCAAAGGATCATTGGACTTCAGTATCGTCTTGAACAAAGCAATGAGGGATTAAGCCCTGTCACGGATAATGTAACTGAACAAGGCCTTTTTGATGCACTCGTTAAACAAGCGGCCAAGTGGAAACAATCTAAGGAACTTTATGTAACTAAAGAACTGGTAGAGGATGATCGAAAAAAACTCCATGAGGCCGCAACTTATCCGGCATTCGCCGAGCTGCTTCTTAAAGACTCGCATTTACGGAACCGTTTTTTTAATTGGATCATCCCATACAGCAATGAATGGCAACCTTATCATGGCAACGATGTGGCTGCCTTTATCCAATTTCCAAGCATGGTCGATCGGATTCGCTCTTGTTTTTTGGCCTCCCGTATACAGAGTTATCAAGGAGTTGGATTACAAATCGAGATAGTCACAAGTCCGGAAGGAATTGTTCAAAAAGACCTTACTCTTCCCTTTGAAAAACTTAACGGTGATGAGATGAAGCGAAGGATCAGTATTTTAGATCCTAATCTGGCAGTTCAACTCGTTGGGAAAACAGGTGAGGGTAAATTAACAATCACGATAAAAGAAATTTTCCAAAGCTTTCAAGATAAACAAAAACGTTATGGGCCCCTCGAATTTTTGCGTGGGAGAATTCGTTTGTGGGATGCTTTGGAATTGGGTTACTGGCATGAAGACAAGAAACAATATGCCAGACCGGATCTAACGAAGGAAAATTGGTGGGAAGCATTTCCAATAACGGACAGGTTATCTTCTGATGAGGCTGCCCTACGATACAAGCAACCGGATAATTGTGAAGCACCATTCAATTTTCAAGATCCTAAAGACAATTGGATTATTGCCCCTCGCTTTACACGCCAGAGTAAACAGAATGCTCTTGCCGGTCATCACGCCTATTACGAGATTGCGATTCCTCGAGAGAAGAATGGCGACTGGGTTTATGAGATAAGGAGTTTTGGCAGGCTAGCCAAAGATTTCCCTGTAAAACAACTGGAGTATTTTAGTCTTGTTGCAAAGCCTGTGAGGGTGGGCATGTCGTGTCCGGATGAGAATAGGTATTATCCACATCGTGATCATGGCGGCATCGGTTATACGAAACAGAATGCTCTTGCTTTCATGAACGACATAAAAATAGAGATCGAACGGGCTCTGGCAGGGGAGAGACGTTTTCAACTTTTGTACATGAATTGCATGACATGGGTTCGTAAATTAGCTCAAAAACATGAACTTCCGGGGCCTGGCCGCGAATTTCCGGACCTCACAATTGATTTTTTACAGGAAATGGCTCCCGTTGGACTTGCTGGAACAATCATTACACGTCTTCGTGCTTCCAAAAATGGTGAATGCATATTATCCTCTTGCCTTCGATTATTTGGCTCAAAGCAATCATTCAGATGTGCCACAAAAAATGGCAAACCCAAAAAGATTTGTTTGGCAGATAATATTGATTGGAAAAAGTTTGGCAATCCAGCCAAATTTTTTGAATTGAAAGAAAAAGGGTTATTGGACCCTCGTTCACCGGGCAATCCACATCCAATTGATATTATTGTTCAAAATTAGATCTTAAACTCCATGTAGGGACCAACCATTATCGAGCATATTCGCAATGTAGTCTGCCAAATGTTTTCCTTGGCCTTTTGGTGCTACCACAGAGCCCGCAGAGAACACAGAGGAGGGGTTAATCTTTTTGAACTACGCCAAAGCCCCGGGGTTGAATCGATCGAAAGCGACCCCATATTACGATATTGGGTCGCTTTCGATCCTTCAACCGCGGGAGCTTTCGCGCTGTTCAAATTTCAAATTTTAGACCGCGCGAGGTGTAGAGGTCAGCTTTACGATTATTCTTCAGACATGTCCGGATAAACTAAATAATCCATAAAACCCCCTCTGTGTTCTCTGTGGGCTCTGAGGCTGTGAAAAAATAGAGATCCAAGCCGATTTTACCGATCTTTTTTGCATCTTTCAAACTCCACCCCCTTCCATAACGGCACGCGGGACGTTTAGGAAGGGGGTGGAGTTTAAAATCTGCGAAAAAATCTCGTCAAAATCGGCTGGATTCTAATTTTTTCACAGCCTCTCTGTGGTAGTCCCCGCGATATCATCCTAAATGTGCGCTCCAAATCTTTCATTAGTGACGCAGGATAGAGTCAATAAAAAATTGCTATTTTTCTGGTTACAAAGGGCAAGGAATTGAGGTTATGCAAGATGTTTATTTTTTTTGCATTTACTATTACTATTAAAATTATGTTTTTGAACGGTTTAAATTAATAAAATCTTAATAATAGTCTGTTATAATTATATTTCATAATAAATAAGTAATGAGATATAAGATGTCAACAACAGCGTTAGATCTTCCCTTTTCCTACCTTCAAAACTCGAAATATATCCCTAAAAGAAGAAGTATTGAACAAGCGGATGAGAAAAAAACGAACGGATTTTGGCATATACCAGGAAAAGTTAGAAGAGTAATCTTTCATCAAGCTGCGGATCAAACCAATACGTTTATTGGTCTGGGAATATCGATAATAACAACTACAGGCTTGGTTATTAAAGGAGTGATAGGACTCAGCAAACGTGAATGGAAGCATATAAATACGGTTTTAAAAGGACTGCCTTACTTAGGCTTTGTAGCATGCTTAGATATTCCATTCGAAATCAATGGAATTGTAAATGACATTGACGATTTCATTCATGGGAATGCAAGTGAGAAGTGGGACAGTGTTCTTTTGTTATTAGGAAAGATTGGAGCCATCGGGGAAAGCATATCGGTTGTTGCGCATTCCATAGCAAAAATCTGGGAAAATACCGCACCTGCATTGGCATGGGCAACCCCTTTAGGTATAGCTTCCGGGTTTCTCTCAACGTTTACGATCATCTACAACGTCAAGGGGTGGATAGAGAAAAGCAAATATCTTAAAGAATTCGAAGAGGCCGCGGGCCTCAAAAAAAATGCTGAACAATATACAGTAGAGGATTATGAAAATGGTTTGAATTACTTAAGAGATAAGAAAATAAACCACCAAAATTTTTTAAAACAACACTTCAAAATTGACGAAAAAATACATATGCCTGCTTTATTGATGGCTCAAAACAATGCTATTGATAAGATAGACAATGCCTCACCTGAATCGCCTGAATATAAAGCCGAAGCTGCGGTGTTGCGGGAAAAAATGAAAGCATTGAGATCAAGAGTTCAGGCTAAAATTCGTTCTAGCCAATTGGCAATTTTGATTTCCACCGTTAGTTTGGTCGCACTTTCTGTCGGGGTTTTTTCTCCCGTACCTTTGGCAAGCGTATGCATAGGAGGGGGTGCTTGTCTGTTGACGGTTGCAAAGATCATCCATGATCAAATTGCTGCTTATCGATTCAATAAAGCCTTGAAGATCAAAGAAGAAAAAGTATAGAAATCCAGGATAGGCGGATCGCCAATCCTGGTGCATGCTTATGGGATTTTTCTATGTCCATGCCCCTGACGAAGATCGTAAAAAAACAGAGCAGTCCCTAGAATCCCATCTACGTTTTTTCCGGATATGATTCTATCTGATAATTCATTCCTGCTCATAGTCAGCGTTCTGAATATTTCAGATGGGTCTGGAGTAGGATTTTGTATTTTAAATGCATTTTTCGCCAAAACAAAATAAATTTTTTGATCGCTGATGCCAGGATAAGGATATGCGCTTCCTAGTAAAGAAAACTCCTCGGCGTCATAACCGGTTTCTTCTAGGAATTCCCTTCTACCTCCAATAATAGGTGCTTCTTCGTGTTCTAAATATCCGCCTGGAAAACACAAAACTATTTGTCTGGATGGGTGGCGGTATTCCTCATTAACAAGTAAAGATCCATCGGGTAAAATTCCTAATACAACCACGGCAGGGCCTTTGGTCGTGAGAGAATAATACTCCATTGAAAATCCTTCATTGAACACAAGGTGGTCTTTTCGAATTTTAATGAATTCATCAAAAACCAAAGAGGAATGATGAATTTTAGGTGGAATAAGAGATGCATCATGATCAAACATAGATATACTCTTTGTTTTCCATTTGTTCAGCTTCATGCATTTTTTGCGAGTCTCCTATACAATCATAGAATAAAGAAATCTGTTGATAAAGTGAACGTTTTTCCCAAAGAAAGGCTTTATTGAACCAATTTTGAGACTCTGTTATTTTGCCGCTGATATAATGGCTGAATAAGGCAGTGGAGTGTGGGTAAGCAACCTCGAAACATCCATAATAGTGGATGTTGGCAATTTCTTTACCTTCCGTGACATAAAGCCAACAGCCATAAAGAAAATGGAGTAAGGAAGAATCTTGGCTCAAATCTTCTAGGGAATACTGATGGAGCAGTTCACCTGCCCGGTTCCATTGTTTGTCTTGAAGGTAAGCCCAGATCTGGTAGCAATGCAGCAGGTGGCGACCTTCTGCGGACATCTGTTTTTGCAACATCATCTCGGCAAGGGGGAAGACTGCAGAAGGTTTTTTTTCTTTTAAGGAGCGTTGGATCAAATATAGGATTAACCGTTCTTCTCCAAAACGCATTTGATCGTTTTGTATTTGCAAACGAGCCATTTCCAGGCTATTTTTTAGTCCGTTTGCATTGGCTGCAATGGCGATACGTATCAGGTCAAAGTTCTGGTCATGAGGGTTTAATCGCTTTTTTACATTTTCTTGAAAAATTTCTTCCATTTTTTGACGTGCGAATTCCCACGAACCTAATTCTATGAGGCAAAAAAAGCTGTTGCAGAGAAGTGGGACCGATGGCGCTTCCATTTTTGCGAGGTCGTCAATGATTTCGGCTAGAATATAGGGTTTCGCCAACCAAAAAGAAAGGGCGATGGCAAATTGGTGGTTAGCGAGGTCTTTAGAGCCGGAAGAGAGCGGTTCATTTTCCAAGAAGAAGAGCGGTTCCCAATTTTTTTGAAGACTTGTAAAAAGTTTTTTTACGTGATCTGCAGCCGCAATTGCAGGCATTTGCCGTATAGTTAATAAAATAAAGCTATAGGCAGCTTTACGGTTTAAACGCGAACTCTCATGCAGACGATATACCACTTGTTCTTGTAGAACCGGAAGGAGCGGATGCATGGGATAACGTCGGCAAGCTAATTCAAAACACTTGATCTCCTCTTCACAATCATTCAATGATTGGTAGACAAGCGCCTTTCCCAAATATTCGAGAGGTGCGCCTGGTGTAGTGTGTAATTTTTCAAATTCTTCAAGGGCCAGATCGAATAATTCTCCTTTTTCTTTGGCTTGATGGCTTTCTTGAGCCTGTTCAAGCAAGGTGATACCTGCGCGGAACATTGCTTCCCGGCCTTCTGCCCTTCCTGGAAATGAATAACCGATGCGGCGATATTCGCTAAGCGCCGTCGAATAATCCTTGTGGGCCAGAAAAGCATCGGGAACAGCCAAACAGTTGACCATGATGTTCTGACTTCCTACGTAGACCATGAAATCTTTGATAAGGAAATCGGCATCTCGGGAAAGCAGGCCGATATGTGTTCCCACTTGAGGAAGGTGGCTGATATAAGAAAATTGGAGCTGATCATTCAAATAGAAATGAATGTTATTATCGATTTTTTCTATGCATATTTTATACCATTCATTTCTCTTAAGAAAAATATCCGTTGATTGAATGACCTCTACGGTCGAGCGCAATAATTTTGTCGACTTATTTAGATCTGAGCCCAGCCAAAGACAATAACCGTCATTCAAATGCAGTCTTTCACTTGCCTCAGGAATACTCAGAAGGAACCCAAGACCATGTCCTTTAGCCCCGATACGCACCTGCGCTTCGACTTTTGTGTTCTGCGTGAAGGAGGCCTTGGAAATCATGAGGCTTACCCAAGCTGATATTTCAGTGCCCCGAGTAATAGCGATATGTTCGGCTATGAGAACATTCTCTTGGAATTCCCAGTCATTTTTATCCTCCACATGTAATTCGGCGATCAAAAACCATTCCGAACGTCCTTCAATGTAGTTTTCAATATCCCTTACCAGATCGTCGACAGATTCGTAGCGTTGTTCCGGGTCTTTGGCTAGACATTTCAATACTACGCGTGAGAGAGAGCGCGGAACGTCCCGATATGGGGCCACTTCTTCCGGAGCAATCAAGACTTCTTCCTCCATAGTCTCGCGAAAAATCTTAAGCGATGTGCGCTTAAATGGGCTTCGGAGGGTAAGAATTTGATACAAGATAACACCCAACGAATAGATGTCTGTGCGGAATGTGGCGGGGTTCCCTAATGCCCTTTCCGGCGCCATATAGGAAACCGTACCCACGACTCGGCCTATATGGGTCAGTTGATGCAGCGGGTGTACATCGGATGGTAAAGGCAATTCTTCCTGAGGGTCTTCCGATGAATTTCGTCGTATCAGTTTTGCAAGACCCCAGTCCAGTAGAAGCACCTCTCCATATTGTCCAACGATAATGTTTTCCGGTTTTATATCTCGGTGAAGAACTCCTTTGGAATGAGCGTAAGCAATTGCTTGACAAATACTTAAGAAAATACGAAGTAAAGCAGGGATCGATGCTCCAATATGGTCGAGCTTCTCCCCTTTTTTTTCCTGTTGTCTGGCATGGCGAAGGATTTGTTTAAGAGTATTACCTTGTACAAAAGGCATAGTATAGTAGACGAGATTGTGATCATTATAAATTGAGTAGATCGGAATGATGGAAGGGTGGGTGAGCTGGCTGGTAATGCGAGCTTCTTTCAAGAATCTGTTGTGCATTTGCTTGTGTTCTTGCAGATCTTCCCTGATCCTTTTGAGAGCGATACGTCTTCCGCAAGAAGTGTCATAAGCTTGGTAAACTTCGCCCATTCCGCCCTTGCCTATACTGCGGAGGACTTGATATGGGCCGATCGTGAAGGCTATTTTTTCTCCAACAGGATCATGTCCTTGTACGAGGCTTATGGTATGGACCCGCTCTGTTGTTTCTTGTGGAACCTGCTCTTCGTTTTTTGTCCTTGATTTGTCTAGCGGGGGCAAATCTTTGCTGCAGTAGGGACAAAATTTTGGCGGTGAATGTTTAGCGTCAGCTTGGATTGTGAAGGAGGTTCCACAGCTTGGGCATGTTGTTGCTTGAGGGTTCGTTATCATTGTGTTATCATTTTCGCCAGTCTGTTATTGTCTGACAGTTCTGTACAAGTTGTACAAAAGATTTTTAGCTTCTTCTGAGGCATTCTGCACGAAACAATTATGCCCAAGTTCTTCATCGAAATACACACCGTTCATAGAACGGTAAGAAGCTTCCATCTGGTGAAAATAAGCGTTCATCCCATGTTCATCCCGTTCCGGCAATGTATAACGGAATCCACATTGGATAGTTTTAAAAGAATCTTTTCGCCAATGGATCCGGGCCTTTTGAATTGCTTCTTCAACGGTGGACCCGGAAACAGAGGTTTCGATCTCCTCGTTATTTTTGTTGAGGCTAAACCAGCTATACAGATGCGGATTGAGTTGCTTTAACAAAAGGTAGCTATACGATCCTGCATCGGAAAAGATCTTGGCAATGTGCATCAGTTTCGGTTGTGGCGAGTCTTTCATTTTATTTTACATATTTTGCTTTCAAGATGTCTTAAAGTGAGCATTACATAAAAATTTGCATTACAGTCAGTCCTGGAAGTCTAGAGTATAAACGATCTATGATATTTCTTTTACTTATTTTGTGTGCAGCTCCATAGTCATTCCCTCTTTCCACCCATTTCTTTTCAGCCAGGTGGGGGAAGCTATCAATAGCTTTTTCGCTGGTGTTGATGAAAATACTACAGGGCGCTTGTCCACTTTGAATGGTTTTCCGCCTGGCAATGTTGTCATGAGAAGAATTCTGAAATTGTCATCCAGAAAGGCTACATCTCGATCAGCCGTATCTCCCGGAAGCCATACTGAAAGGGGAGTTTTTTGGGAGAAAGTGAGCAGAATGGGAAGATTTTCTGCAGGTATGAAGTTATCAATATCCAAAGTTCGTATAATGCGCCCGATCGACGAATCAGTATTCCAAATAGCAATATCTCCAGGTTTAATGTCATTTCTTTTAAACCATTTTGCTGCCATTTCAAGTACATATTTGCTATTGCTCGATGATGTGATAGATCTATTTTCGAAAAAATGAATGATGGGATCGGAATGAGGGTAGAGGTTCAAATCGTTGAGATTTTTTACTGGACGCCTTGGATCCATTCTATGAGGAAAGGCTTTCAGTTCGTGAATCTCACGTATGACCTTATGTTCATCTAAGAAGGCTACTGATAAGTCGATTAAACAATTAAATGCCCAAATATTGCGTTTCAGCGATGTATTATAATTGAAGGTCATCCCATGATTGGCGGGTAGTGATTTTCTTTGCATCAATCCCCAAACAAGTTGTTCTGTAGTGACTGCATGTTCCAGCTCTAATTGTACTGGTTCATGATTCTCGAGCCAAGACCCATCAATTTGCTGCACAAGGGTTCCTTTCTCATGGGCTAAAACAGAAGATGTGTGGAAACAGACCAGACTAAAAATAGCGATAAAGAACAGCATACAGATTCCTTTGGGTACTGCAGATACCTCCCGCGCCCAAAAAATTGAGGCCGGGCGAGGTATATCATCCCGATTCTATGATTTGATTACATTTTAACGATAGTCCCAAACAACATTTCATTTGATAAATGTTTTAAGAGAAAATTTTTTTCCTTCGCAACGATAAAATGCACGTTCTTTACTCCGTAGGAAAGACTTTGGATCCCATATTGAAAGGTTCGGATTAATTCTGTAGGGACTTTGTTATTTTGAAGAAGATTTTGGGCTTCTTGCAGGGAAATAATCCTCGTTTCTGGATTTTGAGATGCCGGAGTCACAAGATCATTGTTTCCGACTGCTTGAGAGGCTAGAGAAATGAATACAAGATGATCAGCATTCAAGGATTGGGCTAATGTAGAAGCTGCATGATCGGGGTTTATGTTATAAGATTGTCCTTTGCTATCCGTACCTATTGGAGCCAAGATGGCCACAAATCGATTATTAATGTAATCGGTTATGACTTTAGTCCGGACTTCGTTGATTTCGCCCACCCATCCGAGGTTTTTTCCATTGCTTGTTTTCTTTCGGCATAGAAGCAGAGCTTCTTTTTTACCGGACAATCCAATGACTGGATTTGAAGAGATTTTTTGAAGTTTGGCGACGATTTGCGCGTTGACCTTATTCATTAGGATTCTTTCTATAATGCGGATCGTGTTCTCATCCGTATACAGTCTCCCTTCCATTAAATCCATCCAGATGTCACCCAATTGGAGTATTGTAGAAGGATCCGGCATTCCACCATGTACACATATGATTCTATTAGCGTGTTGATCATGTAAATGAGCGATATCTTCCAATACATTTTCTAGAAGGTGAGGTTCGTCTGTGATCTTTCCACAGCATTTGATCACGAAAAGCTTGCCTTCAGGACAATGTGTAATAGGTTTATCGTCCATATAAAATATCCTATTATCATGTCATGATATTAATATTTTCAACACACTCGTTCTATCTTCCTCATTTGAGAGGAATTAGATTCAGCAAATACACGCATTCTCTAATTGTTATTATTTCAAAAAATCATTTGAAAGTATATAAAAAAATATTTTATTTGCAGCTTTGCTGAAGTGTCTAATTCATGATCCAACTAGATTAAGTAGAAGGATGGAAATAAAAAAAGATGTCCTGGCTGTTCGTTTTTGAAATGCCTTTGAGTCTGAGCAGCTCTTCTTGTGAAGCGTTTGCAATATTTTTAACACTTCCGAAATATTGTAATAGCAGTTTCTGTTTTACAGTCCCTATACCGGGTATATCTTCTAATTGGCTGCGTAATAACTTCTTGCTTCTCTGTTTACGATGAAAAGCCAAAGCAAAGCGATGAGCCTCATCTCGGATCTTCTGTAAGAGGAACAGAATAGGCGAAGTGTGTCTGAGTAGAATAGGATCTTTAATATTGGGTATAAATATTTGTTCAGCAGTGATCCCTTTATCATGCCGACCCTCTTCCTTTGCAATGCTGATAACATCGATATTAATAATATTCAATTCAGATAAAACCTTGAGTGCAATTTTAAGGTGGCCTTTACCCCCGTCAACAATCAGCAGATCTGGCAGATCGTTTTCCTCCTGGGCTCTTTTATATCGACGTGAAAGCACTTCGAACATAGCGCCATAGTCATCCGAAGCTTTGACCGCTTTGATTTTATATTTTCGATATCGGGATGAATCTTTTTCTCCATCGGTAAAAGCTATCATACATGATACAAATTCCTGACCTGACAGATTAGAATTATCGAAGCATTCAATTCGTTTTGGATAACGGCTGAGGTGGAGTTTTTGCTGCATCTCTAAAAGAGTTTTTTCCCTTATGGCATCCTGGTCTTTTTCCCTAATATACGTCGTTTCTGCATTTTTTCGAGCCATATCGAGAAGAGCTCGCTTGCTCCCTCTTAGTGGCGCAAGCAAACTGAATCTTTTATTAGGTGGTTTTAAAAGGTCTGTAATGACTGCAAGATTGTCTAGCTCAACTGGTAAAAGAATCTCTTCAGGGAGATCATACCGATTTTGATAATGCTGTAGTAAAAACGATTCCACCAACTCCGAATCATCCTCGGCGATATTTGAGAAATTATAATTTCGAGATCCGGTCAGCTTTCCTTCTCTCACAAACAACAAGCTAAGAACCACCTCGTCGCCTTGTCTAAAAATGCCGATAACATCCCCATTAATACCCAAAGGTTTATCGACATCTTGTTTTTCGAGGGTGGCTTCGATTTGACGGATGGATTTAAGCAGTTCGGCGGCTTTTTCGAATTCCAATGCCGCTGAGGCCTCATTCATTTCTCTATATAAATCATTGAGAATGCTTTTATCCTGCCCTCGTATAAAACGTACTGACTTGTCAACCAAACTCTGATATTCTGCTTTCGTGCATTTCTGTACGCAGGGGGCAACACAGCGTTTCATGTCATAAAGGATGCATGGACGTGTCCTACGCGCAAATTCCTGATCAGAACATTGTCGTAGGGGAAATAGGCGCCCCAAAAGGTCCAAGGTATTCCTAGCTGCATAAGCGCTTGTATAGGGCCCAAAATAAACCCCATTCGCTTCAGGCTTTCCTTTGTATCGGACTAGGCTGAGCGTAGGCCAGGGGTGTTTATTATTCAATTTCAATGCAATGTAGGACTTATCATCTTTTAAAAGGGCATTATACTTAGGTTTATGCTTTTTTATGAGGGTGTTTTCAAGAAGGAGAGCTTCTTTTTCCGAATTCACAACCACAGTATCGATATCTTCGACCCGGGCTGTAAGAAAGGGAACCATGAAACGGCCATCCCCTCCGGGGAGGAAATATTGCCGCAATCGCTTTTTCAGGTTTTTTGCTTTGCCTATGTAAAGAACTGTTTCCGAGCCGCTTTTCATGATGTAGACGCCGGGCTGGCTCGGGAAATTTTCTAACAAGGATGGATCGAAAGGCATATATACCTGTTACTGATCAATAGTTAACCATATGGTCGCAGAGATAATTCAGAAGTATGAAAAGCGAAGGATTATGGCGTTTGCTGCATAAAAACCACACACATAATCCTTTCACTTTGTTTTCAAAAGTTTTCTAGCAAATGAACACTTATGATGATCCCCCAGAGACAATTTTAAGCCTGTTTTCCATGTCTTCTGCAGGAGCCGCCGGTTGATTAGCTCTCTGCATAGCAAGCTGGCCGCAGGCAGCAGCAATATCATCGCCCTTCGTATATCGGCATGTGTTCACAATATTGGCCCCAAATAAAACCGTACGAAATTCCTTTACACTTTTTTTATCGGGCCGTTTCAATTTGAGCCCAGGAACCGGATTGTATGGAATGAGGTTGACAGTGCATTGTTTATTGTGGAGCAAGTGCGCAAGCTCAAATGCATGGTCAGGATGGTCATTGATACCAGCAATCAGAGTATATTCATAAGTGATATCCCGCTTTGTTTTTTGGGCATAGTCATCCATGGCAGCGATAATGTCTTCCAGTGGATATTTCCTCGCATAGGGTATGATCTTCATCCTGATCCTCTGATTTGGAGCATGGAGGGAAAGTACTAAATTTACCTTCAAATTTTCTACCGACAAGCGTTTAATCCCTTCAACAATACCAACCGTTGATACCGTAATTCTTCTTTGCGAGATGTTCAAGGAATCGGGGTGGCTTAATAATCGTATCGAACGGACGACAGGGTCGTAATTTTTTAATGGTTCTCCCATCCCCATGTAAACCACATGGCTTACGCATTCATTGCCGTTGCTTTTATCCGAGAGCCATTTGTTGATATGGACCACCTGTTCAACAATTTCGGAAGGGCGCAAATTGCGGAAAAAGCCCATTTTTCCTGAGGCGCAAAATGCGCATTTGGCAGGGCATCCGACTTGTGAAGATACACAAACAGTACGGCGTGTGCCTGAGCTGATCAAAACAGACTCGACAAGAGAGCCATCTCGCAGGAGTTTCCATAAAAATTTGATCGTTTCCTGATCGGTTGATTCTGTGACTTGGACCAGCTCAAGGTTGGGAAATCGGAACGATTGGCTAAGTTTTTCTCGTAAAGCTTTGCTGAGGTTCGACATCTTATCGAATTGCAAAACCCCTTTTTTATAAGTCCAGTCGTATAATTGTTTTGCATGATAATCCTTTTCATCATGCTCGACAAGCCATGCGGATAATTCTTCCAGCGACATATCAAAAAACTCAAGCATACCTTATCCTTATATATGGCAAGATTAAAAAATAATTGAGGCACATTATAGTCTTTTCGGGAAATGTCGGTTGATCCATGGAAAAGCTAAAATGAATGACTATAAAGGAAAATTTTATCATAAAGATGTATAAAATGCTAGTTATTATTCAACTCAGGATGTAAAAAACGCGCAGTTGACTTATTATTTATTTTTTTATTTAAAAGTCCGATCACCATTTAGCTTAAGACGTTGGGGCAATTATATGCTTGACATTTATGCTGCTTCACCTAAAATTCTGAAGAAGGCGTTGTGTTTTTGTTCCTTCAGAAGGTGTAAGTTAATAGACTTCCGAAGATGATACCCGACGTCGCCTCAAATTCAAAGGAGTCGCTATGTTAAATAAACTATTGTGTCTTAGTGCTTGTTGTTCTCTCTTGACTGTACCATCCTTTGCGGAGGAACAGCTTCCTGAAGTATTAAAACTACAAACGGAAGAAGAGCAAGTAGTTGTTAAAGGAACCGATTCGGAAGAACCAGAATCTCTTCTCGTTCGCTGTCCTTGTGGTAAAGATGGCAAACATAAGCATATGCAAAGTGTTGTAAAAGATGAAGAACAAGAAAGTTCCGCTTTGCTGGCAGACCTCGATGGAAAAGTTCTGGAAGAACTTACAGCTGAAGAAGAAGAGCAACATTTTGTTTCTGTTGAGAAAAAGACAGATGAACTCTTTCATCATGACAATGAGCAAGAGCATGAGCAAGCGTTAACTTGCTGCTCTACCGAAGAAGAGAAGGATCTGATTTAATCTAGCTTTAGACCTTGCTAGTTGTGCCGCTTGTGGGATAATTGCAAGGTCTATTCATAATTCATAATTCATCGTTCATTGTGTCAAACCTTTTGCTATCCCCTTCCTAAAAATGCCACTTTAATCCTTCTCATCCAAAGCAAGAAGAAGCGCGATGTGATTTTTTGTGTGAAAAACCATTGGATCACAGTCAGCAGTCCAAAGTATTTGTAAATCGTCTTCATTGTTTCCCAGAAATGCTGAACAACCATCCATCTTGTCACCCATCGCAAATCATAATCGGTAAGCATTCGGTTTAGTGAGGCCGTTCGAAGGTTGGGGGTCAAGGTATAGCGGCAAAGCAGATCAAATCCTCCTCTCAATGCGTAGCCGGAATCAAATTTACCTATTATAGAAAATGTGTCCGAACGGAACCAGCATGATTGCAGGCTTGTCGGTTGCTGCCCGCGTCGCAGTAATTGGACATCTAATTTTCTATAAAGGGTTTTTATGTCGCTTTTGCTGTCCCTTAATAAAGCACCGCAGTAGACTAAGTTGGGTTTATCTTCATTCAGGGCAACTGTCATTAGATTTTTCAGGCAACCACGGTAAATATAAAAATCTCCCGGAAAGAGGATGTTGATATATAGGCCTGAGGCGTGTGAAATTCCTTTATTGATCATTTCATAGCGCTGGTATCCGGTGAAAGAGAATATATGGATCCTGTCATCCCGATATCCTTTGAGAATCTCCAAAGTATAATCTGTGGACCCCCCATCGACAATGACGATCTCAAAATCGGGATAATCTTGGCATAATAAGCTGCCTATTGTTATTCGAAGTGATTGAGCGCAATTGTAGGTGGGTATGACAATCGATATTCGGGGATATTCATAATCATTGTATTTTTGCCGGTTCGAGTCTGAGAGTATCCATCCCGACTCGATCTGTACCTCTGAATGACGAGGTTTTTTCTTTGTTGTTTCCATAAACAAAGGATAAGGCATGTAGTGGTTTTTTCGCAATTCTTGGGCAGATTCTGATTTTTTTTGTTTTTTTTGTTGCTTACTATGTGGGACATTTGGTAGGATTTAGCCATTCAAACGTTTCTAATTTTCTCTTGTGGGATATTAGCTCAGTTGGTTAGAGCGCCACGTTGACATCGTGGAGGTCAGCTGTTCGAGTCAGCTATATCCCACACTTTACAACGATCATAAATGGATTATTCACTACCAGTTCTTCGGCAAATCTCAGCAGGTCTTCTGGCTTGTGCAGTAAAAGAGTTGTTTCCTAGTTTGCAGCTTGTTCAAATTCAGGCAACAAATGCCGGGTTCTTTTGCGACTTTTCACAAGAAATTTCTTTGGATGCTTTGGCGATCTCATTATTGGAAGAAGAGATGCGGCGGAAGGCTAAAGAGTCGCCTTGTGTTCGTGTCTTTGATATGATGAGGGAAAATGCAGTTTCTTTTTTTACTCATCAGGGGTATGACTTTCTCGCCGCTAGAATCGAGAGTGTGTCAGAAAATATCGTTTCCATATTTCAGGTAGATACTTCTTGTGATTACATTGAAGGGGGAGATTATGCTTATCCTGATCTCTCTGAGGACTTGCAAGAGGTGCCTTGCTTCAGATTAACTGAAGTCATTGCTGCTATAAATCATGTCGGGGTTGAAGAGGCGGTTCCTGTTTATCGTATCAAAGGGGTAGTTTTCAAGACGCAGAGAGAATTGCGAAAGGGGATCAAGCAGCGTGAATTGGCTTTGGAATTCGATCACATGCGTCTTGGGGCTGATCTAGGGTTGTTTTTTTTAAAGAAAGACGAAAAAAGTGTTGTTTGGGCCTCCAAGGGAGTTTGGTTAAAGGAACGTTTATTGGCGTTTTGGCATCAACACCACGCCTTCGATGACTATACAATCGTGCAAACGCCCGAATTATGCCTAGAAGATAGTCTAGTTACATGGAATGGCAGAGAAAATAAGTGGCGAAAAAAAATCTTGCCCTCGTTTGAAATTCAAGGCGAGTCATATGTTCTTCGGCCTACTTTGGAATTCGGGCATGCCGATTGGGTTAGAAGAGGAGTGGTGTTGGAAGATGAGCTGCCTCAACGGATAGCTGAAATGGGGCGGGTTTTTCTTTCGAATTCGGAGTTAGATAGAGAAGGGCTTTATGCGCAGAATGCCTATACTGCGGATGAAGTGCATATCATCTGTGACCGTACGCAACTTGCGGAAGAGATTATTTATTCCTTGCATTTCTTTGAGAAATTCATTAAGATCTTTGATTTAAAGTGTCAGTGGTATTTGAGGTGCGTCAGCAAAGAGGGTAGTGAGCGTTTTGGTCTAGAAAAAGTATTGGCCGATTCTCTAGCCACATGCGAAATCTCCTTTGTTGAAAAACGAGCAATCCATAAACATTCAACTCCTGGAGTTGAGGTGTGTATTTGCGATGGATATGGACTTGAGTGGATAGGACCTACTCTCGAAGTGCAGACGATTAAGTTTAACAAAACTGCCACTGAGACAAAGCAAGAAAAACAGAGTGTACTGCCGCTATTTGCAATCAAGCGCAGTCTGTTTACCTATGTGGAAAGGTTTGTTGCGTTGCTCGTTGAAAACTATCAAGGAAAGTTTCCTTTGTGGCTGATCCCAGAGCAAATTCGTATCATTCCTGTTGGGGCGGGCAACCATAAAGGAGCTCGCGAAGCCGAAGCCCAAATCAAAGCTAAGGGCTTCAGAGCTACTGTTGATGAAAGTTTACAGCGATTAGGAGCAAAAATCCACATTGCTGAATTGGAAAAGATTCCTTATATCGTGATTATTGGAGATATAGAGGAGCAAAAAGGTGTCGTAAGCTTGCGCACACCTTCTTCGCAGAAAGAGAAATGCGAGATAAAGCTGGAATTGTTTCTTGATGAATTAAAGAAACAAATAATGACTAACTCTAATTAGGATAAGGTGGAATTGGGTTGAAAGTAAATAAAGAAATACGAGCGCCAAAAGTGCGCCTTATCGGGCACACAGGAGAACAAATCGGGGTAATTTCACTCCACGAAGCTTTAATGAAAGCGGATGAAGTAGGATTAGACCTGGTAGAAATTGTTCCGACCTCTAGCCCTCCCGTATGTAAAATCATGAACTATGGTAAGTATCGTTACGATCAAACCAAACGGGAGAAAGAAAGTAAAAAGGCTCAGCATCAAGTTAAGATAAAAGAAATCAAACTGAAGCCTAACATAGATACGCATGATCTCGAAACTAAGATCAAGCATGCTCGAGACTTTGTTTTGAAAGGCAATAAAGTCAAAGTCACGTGTACTTTCAGAGGAAGAGAAGCCATGCATCCTGAAGTTGGGGAAAAGCTGATCAAAAAGCTTTGTGCCGATCTCGAAGATGTGGCTACATCTGAAGCGCCCATAAAGTTACTAGGTCGCATTTTAACTGTAGTTCTTGCGCCTAGCATAAAAAAGAAGAAAGACGTAAAAACATCAAATCCATTAGAAGTTTCGCAGGAAGAACCTGTAGTTTAACTCTTTTAAGGGATAAATGTAGATTGAATAATGGATGGACTAAGTCCTCGGTTGATGCGTCACAGAATCTGTCGAAAGCTATGATTAGCGTGGCTAATAGAATATGTGCTAGCAAAGGCTAGGTTTTTGCGAACAACGATTGATCTGCTCTTGAATTATATGTTTCGTGGCAATGTAATGATGGGGCATATAAAAAAGCGTTCAAATATAATCAAGACTTCGAAAAGTTGGGAGATATTCAGTGCCTAAAATGAAATCAAAGAAGGCCTTGGTGGCCAGGTTTAAAGTGACAGCAACAGGCAAGCTTAAGCATAGTCAGCCTGGAAAGCGTCATATTATGACAAAAAAAACCCCCAAGCGTAAACGTCAATTGGGACAAGCTGCAATTTTAGATGTCAGTTTGACAAAGACCTATAAACGCTTGATGTGTGTATAAAATAGAATTGAACAATTAAATATAAAGGTAGTGGAGAGGATCTATGGTTAGAATCACTAACTCAGTCGCTTCACATCGACGCAAAAAAAGACTTTTTAAGCGCGCTAAGGGTTTCGTCGGCGATCGTAAGAACCACTTGCGCCTGACGAGCGATTGTGTGATGCGCGCGATGAATTATAACTACGTTCATCGTAAACAAAGAAAACGTGATTTCCGTACTTTGTGGATTACACGCATAAACGCAGCTGCAAAAATTCATGGGATTTCTTACAGTAAGTTTGTTTGCGGCTTAAAAAAAGCGAGATGTGAGCTAAATAGAAAAATGTTGTCCGATATGGCGATTAGCGACCCTGTTGGGTTTGCTGCAGTAGTCGATATGGCCAAAGAAGCTTTAGCATAAGTTCGTACTGTGCGTGGGTAGCCGTAAATCTGCCCGCGCTTTACATTACATGTCATCTCTTGTGCGCTTTTGACGCAGGTCAAATCCCCGGAGATGTATAGGGTAAACGAGTGAATCACCAGCTGAAACACTCATGAGCAGGGTTTTATACCTCGAGCCGCCAAAACATGGGAACTTAGGCCTGCGTGAAAGTTCCCAATTTTGACGACCCAAGGTATATTTCCCTGCTTTTTTTTTGTTCTTCGGAGGAGTGTCTGTGAAAGAAAATATTGATAAAATACGAGATGAGTGTAAGGCTGACCTAGAGGCTGTGCAGAACACCACGGGTTTAGAAAATCTTAAAGTAAAGTACTTAGGGAAAAAAGGGCCGGTGCAGGATTTAATGAAATCCTTAAAAGATATTTCGGCTGACATGCGTCCGGCTTTTGGCAAGATTATTAATGAATTAAAAGAAGATTTGCACCGCGAGATTGAAGAAGTTGAATCGCGATTATCTTTGCAAGAAGTAACCTCTAGAATAGAGCAAGAAAAAATCGATGTAACGCTGCCAGGGCGTAAGCGTTATTCAGGCAGGACGCATGTACTTGCTCAGGCTTTGGATGAGATTATCGATATTTTGATAGGAATGGGATTCTCAGTCCAGTATGGTCCTGATATTGAAACGGAATACTATAACTTTGAAGCCTTGAATTTCGCCCCTGACCATCCGGCCCGTGATATGCAAGATACCTTTTATATAACCCCAAACGTTTTGCTGCGCACCCATGCGACGACAATACAAGCTCGCGCATTGGAAACCTATCAGCCGCCCATCAGGATTATTGCACCGGGTAAAGTCTATCGAAATGAGACGATTACAGCGCGCTCCCACGTTTTTTTTCACCAAGTCGATGCTGTTTATGTGGATGAGGGCGTAACGTTTTCCGAGTTGTTCGGTACAATGAAGGATTTCCTGACCAAGTTGTTCCATGAAGATGTTCAAATGCGTTTTCGTCCGAGTTTCTTTCCATTCGTTGAACCAGGCATGGAAGTGGATGTGAGTTGCCTGTCTTGCAGAGGAAGCGGCTGTCAATTATGTAAATACTCTGGTTGGTTAGAGGTCGGTGGAGCGGGGATGGTCCATCCTGAAGTCTTACGAAATGGCGGAATAGATCCAGAGCGATATACTGGCTATGCGTGGGGTATGGGAGTAGAACGTCTTGTCATGTTAAAGCATGGAATTACTGACATACGCATGTTCACGGAGAATGATACAAGATTTCTTTCTCAGTTTTCTGCGGGTTAATCTGGAATAAATGCCTATGGAGGGACATCAAACACAGTTTTCGAAGTGGAAAGTCGATAAGCTGAACTCAGGAAAAACTCTGCTAGCTTTTATAAAAGACCATTTGTCGCCGGAATATTCTGCCAAACAAATTAAGAAAGCTATCGATTCGAATCGTTGTCAAGTCAACGGCCGGACCGAAAGGTTTTCTTCATCTTTGGTTGGCAGCGGTGATGAGGTGGTTTTAGAGATCCAATCCCTGCGGCAGACTGCTTTGAAACCAATCCTTAATGAAAGCTGTGTGGTCCTTTATCAAGATCCCTTCATGCTTGCCATTTATAAACCCTCCGGTATACCATCGGACGATCTCAAATTCACCCGGCATTTACAAGAGCATTTTGGACCTGTATATTTAGCTCACCGGCTAGATAGGGATACAACAGGAGTGTTGTTATTTGCCCGAAATGACAATGTCCAAGAAATTCTTTTTAAGAAATTCAAAGATCATGAAATTGCCAAGGAATATCTTTGCCTGGTCGATGGGATGCCATTGCATAAATCCGGGTTGATAGAAAACTACCTGGTGAAAGTGTCTTCTTATCAAGGGCAATCAATTTGGGGAGTCGCGGAAGGAACACAGGGTGTATGGGCGAAAACTTCTTGGTTATTAGAACAATCCAATGGTTCCGTATCTCTTATCCGATGTTATCCTGCAACCGGCCGCACCCACCAAATTCGCGTTCATATGGCTCACCTAGGCAATCCGATATTGGGAGACCACCAATATGCCAGGTCTTTCTGTTGTTCCTATAGGCCTTCGAGAGTTCTGCTTCATGCGGTTAAGAGTTCATTTATACATCCCATCAATAATTCAAAGATTACTATTGAGGCACCGATGCCGCAAGATATGCGTGAAGCTGCAGAGGTACTTGGCCTGCCATTTTTGGGTGGGCCAAAGCGCTCAACTTCATAGATAATTCCTGAACGATGATTAACAATCCGGATAAGACATGCAGTTTTTGATTATAAAAACCTCTTCGTTGGGAGATATCATCCAAGCCTTCCCGGTAGCCTCTTATTTGCATGAGAAATTTCCTGGGTGTTCTGTGGATTGGGTTGTCGAGAAGTCTTTTAGCGCTCTTGTCACCGCGAATCCGCAGATCAGAAAAGTCTACCATGTCGATACTAAAAAATGGAGAAAAACGATTTTTTCTCAAGAGGGTTTGCGGGAAATCCGTTCCTTTCGTCATGCAATAAAATCTCAGTATTATGACCTAGTGATCGATATACAAGGGAATACTAAATCCGGCTTGATCACATGGCAGGCGCAGGGTGCAATAAAAATTGGATTTGGGAAAAGCACTGTTCCAGAATTGACAAATCTTTTGTTTACTCATAAGCGTTACAATCCGCCTACCGGCATGAATATCCGCAAGGATTATTTATCGATTGTGCAACAACATTTTTCGGATAGTCGTGTTCCCTCTTCTTGTGCGGTTGAATGCATTCTTTCCGACCCGCAGCAGGAACAGGTCAAATTTCTATTAGCAGATCCTAAGGGTAAATCATCCATGAAAATAATGGTTTGCCCTGGATCTGCCTGGAAAAACAAACAATTGTCTCCTGATGTACTCAAAGATGTTCTTCAAAGGATTGCCGGGATGTATTCTTGCAGTTTTTTCTTTTTGTGGGGCAATGAAAAGGAAAAAGCAGTAACGGAAAGTTTGCATCGTGAATTTCCTCAAAGAAGCGTAATTATAGGTTTTCTCCCTTTACCTGCCTTGCAGAGCTTGCTTTCGGAGATGGAGCTGGTCATATCGATGGATTCGCTGCCGCTGCATTTGGCAGGAATAACATCTGTACCAACGTTTAGTTTTTTTGGGCCTTCGTCTTCAAATAAATATAAACCTGAAGGGTCGGAACATTTTTCATTAACAGGTGCATGTCCCTATGGTCGAACATTTGAAAAGCGCTGCCCTATTCTTCGAACTTGTGAAACGGGTGCATGTATTCATTCCCTACGCGCAGAGGATATTTTTCGCGAATTTCAAGCGTGGTGGAAAACTTTATAAAAAAAATGATGGGAATATTTTTTAATCAAGCTTTAAAAAATGCGAATTGATGGCCGGTGCTGTGGACAAAAGTCTGATGTCGTAAATATGGAATGTTTACATGAAGTACAGGGGATATTAACATCGTGCGGTTGAAAACAAGGTCATGCTTTTGTGAGAGAGCTATCAAATAATAAAGGGGCTCAAGTCGATGAAGACCTAGCCCCTTTAAGAAAGAAGGTAACTGAGTCTTTGCAGACTCACCTTCTTGCGGTTTGGCATCTACAGTTTATATGTTTTTACTAATTATTGTCATCCTCTTTCGTAATGATTTTCCTGATAAAAAAGATACAATGGTTAGTGAAAAATTCTTCATTTTCTTAATGCTCTGTGAGCGTGCTGCAGCAGGCCCAACATGGAAAAATAACAGGATAGGCATGATCGCCTTCGGCGGCATGATAAAGGCATTTTGCGTCAAAAAAAACTTCTCAAACAAAAAAGACTTTCCAACGTAGATTTCATTTTCCCTGTGTGCTT
>Ga0351960_1029_pt2 | contig 27689 bp, 25 predicted proteins | sample TotcelT113001M14_FD_205808 | JGI IMG/M metagenome (GOLD analysis project Ga0351960, IMG submission 205808) | Enriched cells from coal bed in the Powder River Basin, Montana, United States - Total cells T11 rep3 HSBNCT.T11.300.1.M14 ... | reverse complement strand
GAGAAATTATTTCCGTCAATTCTACCAGCACTAAACAGAGCGCAAAATTGTTAAAAAAGGATCATGCAATGAACGTTATTAAATTGGTCGAAAGCGAATGGTTATATTTACATTCTGCTAAATTTATGCCCACAACTTTTATAAATAAAATGAATGATTCTGCTATTAGAACCAGTAGAAACTATTCTATAGAAATTTCGGATAATGAGCTAGATGACATCCGAGATATATTTATTGAACGACTTCAAACAGCTGGTTTTGATGAACAATATGATTTAAATGCTGAAGGGATAATTTTAGAAGATTTAATTGATAAATTTTTTAAATAATAGCAGGAGGAAGTCGTTTAGTACCTTGCAAATGATTACAATTTATGAAGACCACGTTTGAGTACATGAGAAAACGTCATAGATATGTTCTAAGACACATTTTTGCTGAAGTAATTGTAAATGGCAAAAGAACATTAGATCTTTGAATGGCTGCAAATGCGATTAAAATCACGGAAAAATTGGTTTAGAAACAATAAGACATATGAATTGAATATTATCTATAGAGAAATTGACAAAATTATTCTCCACTTTCATTATCAATAAAGAGGATTCAAATGGACTTCAAATATATAATCGACGCAAGTCGTTTAAATACAGGTACTTGTGTATATAATAAAGAAGATTTTGCTCTAGAATATAAAATACATGGTGGGTGGGGGGATACCTATCGCGAACTTTTATTGTTCTATGATACATTCACTTTTGCCTTTGATGCGACTAGCAGGAAATTCATATCTTTAGATGATTATACCAACATTGATCAGTGGCAAAAAAAAGATTCTATTCATCTACCAGAAATTGATTGTACGGGAACTCTTATCATTGAAAATGGTTTTGAAGACGATGACAGATATTCTTATCGCATAAGACCATTGTACAAATATTCGAAAAATATTATTAATATAATCTTAATTGATAAAGACATTCCATTTTCAAAGTTTTATGCGATTTCTGATGATTTGATAGTGGGTATTTTCGATAATAACATCACTTCATGCTATATTTTAAATACTACGTTCATATAATCACCCTGTTAAAAAGGCACCCTTTTTCAACACAAGAGTGAATTTCAGATGGGACATACGATAAAATAAATAGATGAAAACTTATAGTCTTTTCTGGAAGTCTCCAGACCGATTAAGACGATCTAGCTGTGAATATATTCAAGGCCGGGACGGCCTTGCTACCTTATGTTTGCCGCTATAACACATTGAGGACGTACCACAAGATAAAGGATTTAATCCATGAATGTCGATTTTAACGATTTACCTTGGCATGATGCCATTTTGCGGTCTATTTATGTGGACCGGAATAATCCAGGCGAACGAGATGTTGTAAAACTTCTCATAAACTGGCCGGATGAAGAAACAACATCGAACCTTGAATTCGGTGATTGTTATGGGTTAACTGCAAACATGAATTTTGGAGTAGTTGCTTCTGAATCTATTTTAATGGCTGAATGCGTTGATGATTGTGATGAATTAAGGTCCATGAGACAGGAATGGTCTAATGGCGGTGTGAATCTCGATCAATTAAAATGTTACAAAATCACAACAAATTCTACAAACAGTAGCATCAGCATATTTGCTTTGCATTTCAAGTTGGAGAAAGATAAATAGTGATAATTTAACAAATCATATAAGGATTTCATTCAATCACGATAGGTTTTTATTTATTATCACAAAACACTTTAGGTAAATATGCAATTATTGAAAAAATATTTAGCCTCAGCTGACGTTCGTATGTCAGTTGATGAATTACTTACTATTCATCAATCTTTAAATGAGGTTTGTAATGGAATCGATTTATTCGAATTCCAAACACCCGTAGGAGTATCCAGAGAAGAGGTTTCACAGTTGATGAACATAATTAGCGAAATTATTAGCAAAATAGACGAAACGTCGGCGGAAAATAGTCGTTAAAAGTTAAATATGACTCAATTAATACTTTTGGAGCCTATGCAAAGGATGGGATCCCAAAAACCATGTTTCGTCCACGAGATGATATTCATTATTGGGGGAAACGAAATTGATGAAAGAAATTTTTTTGCATGTCCATGCTGTGGTTATTTAACGATATCGGGACCTCCACCTGGAACATTTGAAATTTGCCCAGTTTGTAATTGGGAAGATGATGTAGAATATAACAATATTGATTTTGAAGGAGGACTAATGCCGAGTCCTTGCGACAGGCTCGTAATCATTTTAAGAAATTCGGCTCATCGTCATTAAGGTTCTTGAAACAGATAAGAGCTCCTCAACCTGATGAAATTCCATACCTTTTCCTATGGGATTGAATCGATGAGAACACTTTGCCAGCAGTATTCGTATTAGGATATGACAACACCAGATGGGACGATCTGGCTACCTTTTTTGCCTTGCATTTTTAAGACGTACGCTCCCAGCACCCTCACTTGATGGTGCTGGTAGTTGCTGTGTTTATGCTGCTCTACTATCTATTCTTTAGAGAGGTAATGTGCTGGTAGGATAGGTCTCAGGTTCAGCAAAGGCAAGGAACCATCGATTCTCTCTAAATCTCCCAGACAGTGATTCCTGTTTGGCCTTACTATCAGATGCTGCTGCCGTTTTATTTAATGTGGTCAGCAATACATTGACCATATCGTTTACCACGTTCGGCAACTGAGAAGCCGGCTCCTTACGAGTAAAGAAATTATCATTTTCCATCTTGTCATACACATGAAACTTGATTTTTACTGCATGAAGGCCTAAAAACTTCAGTCTTTTTTCCCATGCATCGTACTGTAATGATTCATCGGATGTGGACAGTACTGTCCTATCAAGAATTTTTCGATAGTTTTCAGTACCCCATAAAGCGGCTAATTCTCCCTGTGCATTGAACCACAATGTAATTTTACTAGGCATGGGTTTAAACGGGCATATTGAGCAATTGCTTACATACTGTTTGAGGTTTTCACGTAAAACCTCTACATATTTTGCAGCAAGGTCATTAATCTCGCGGGTAGTATAATTGCGTACTGCTGAGACAGCCTGGTAACAAGTTGAAGGGCATTGACCTACGGTATTCATAAGCCTTTCATTTTCGGTTATTTTGAAAAAACACTATCATTATCTTTTTTTTGAAAAAGGGAACCATAAAAGATTCCCGAATTAATGTCCAAATAATTTTTTCAAACCATGCTTGTAAAATTCCAGACTCTCTGTTATGGTGTATGTGATTAACAAAACCTGCGATCACATTACTTTATATTTTAAATGTATGATGTGTGCGAGCTGTCTGACAGGTTCTTGTTAATAGTGGTATAAACGTATGTCCTTAAAAAGTTATGGTCAAAAAAGTAACCAGCTCGTGAACGATCTGGGCTTTTAACATATTCAAGGCCGGGACGGCCTTGCTACCCTTATGTCCGTCGCCATGACTTTTTTAGGACGTATGTATAAAACTTTAGGTTCATTGAAAATAAAAAATATATTTGCTAAGCGAGCGTTTAAACAATTATTAAGGAAATGAATATGAAAAAGATGTTTTTATTAGTGATACTATCAGCTATTGCAAATTCACATAGTATACATGGGGCAGAAAGTGAGATAGAAAGCATGAATAGATCCAATTATGATTATGGTTATCAAAAATATGGAAAAGAGACTTTAAGTTCTATTCACGGGAATGGTACTGTAATTCTAGAAGGAACAAAAATTTCAGGGCTTGTGCAAGTAAATGGAAACTTAAAAGCTGAAAAATCAGCGATCAACAGCCTTCAGGTAAATGGTCAAACGGATCTGCATGATTGTGTAATTACAAATACAACTATTGTAAATGGTTCGTTAAATGCTGATAAAACCAAATTCCAAAATGCGTTATCAGTAGCATCACAAAAAATAGTTTTAAGAAAGTGCACTGTCGATACATTGACCATCCGTGAGGTTAGCGGGTATACAGGTAATCAAATTGTTGATCTACGCAGCGGCACTCGTGTTACTGGACCGATTGTTGTAGAATCTGGTAAAGGTGAAATATGGATTTCATCAAATAGCGAAATTTCTGAGGCTCAAGTTTCTGGAGCCCAAGTTTACAGACAATGAGACCCATATTGCTTTGCTGTCATGTTGATGAACCTATCAATAAAACACTTTTTATCTCAGTGATTTTAAGGCAAGCGCCATAAAAACCTATAAACTATAGACCAGGGGGGACTCCCTGGCTACTTTCATAGCCACATTCCTTTGACGAATTCAAGTTGTCCGAAACTAGAACCGCGAATGCGGTGGCAGCAGGTAGCCGTGGGCGCAAGCCCAATGGTATTAAGTTAACATTATTTTTATGCATTTACCGCCGGTTCATATGAAATTTTCTTCGAGTATTTTTGCGTACCCTTTGCGGCTATTGTTTTAATTTCGTCCAATGAATAAAAAGAAGAACCCCGCGTGCGGGGTTAATTCGTATTTATGGCTTTACCCGTAGCTGCAGCTCGTCTCCGCTTCGCTCGCGAGCCTTGCTGACGGGCTACAAAATGAGGCCCTACTGCGTAGGGCTAGCTACATTGCATTTCCATGTGAAGTCTAGCTCAGTATAATTCAGGAGAAGATAAGGAAAACCTTTCTGCTAGCCCTAAACAGCGTAGGGCTAGCTTCATTGCGTTTTCCATATGAAATCTAGCTCAGTATAATTCAGGAAAGGATCGAGAGAACCCTTTTGCTAGCCCTACGCAGTAGGGCCTCATTTTGTAGCCCGTTAGCAAGGCTCGCGAGCGAACCGGAGACGAGCTGCAGCTACGGGAAGGAGTTCCATATAACAAAACCCCGCGTGCGGGGTTCTTCTTTTTATTCCATTGGACGAAATTAAAACAATAGCCGCAAAGGGTACGCAAAAATACTCGAAGAAAATTTCATATGAACCGGCGGTAAATGTATAGAAATTATGTTAACTTAACGTCATTGGGCGCAAGCCCATGGAAACAAAGGATTTAGGAATGAAGCCGCGAATGCGGCGACAGAAGGACGCATTATGCGCCCTATCTTTTTCTTAATATGACTATAGCTTCTTAATAGGACTACAGCTTGAATTCCGTGCCTAAATAGGTCCGTTTCGTTTCATAGTCATTGACAAGCTCGTCCACATTACCGGAAATCAACACCTTCCCTTCACGTACGATATAGCTGCGATGAACCACCGAAAAAATTTCCCGGGCATTATGATCGGTAATCAAAATACTGATATTCTTCTGCGACAAATGCCGGATCATCTCCTTGACTTCATACACAGAAATCGGATCAATATTGGCAAAAGGTTCGTCCAACAAAAGAAATGTGGGATTCGTCACCAAAGAACGGGTGATTTCCAGCCGCCGCCGCTCCCCCCCGGACAAGGCCACGGCTTTCTTTTTAGCCAGGCTTTCAAGATGCAGCTCCTGCAAAAGACTTTCCAAACGTGCTTTTCGTTCGGCCTTGGTCAACGGAAGGCTTTCCAATATACAGAGGATATTTTCTTCCACTGTCAAGTAACGGAACACAGAAGGCTCCTGCGCCAGATATCCCATCCCCATACGGGCGCGGATATGGACCGGCGCCTGCGATACATCACGCCCCTGAAACAACACCTTGCCAGCATCAGGACGAATGAGGCCGACAGTCATATAAAAGGCCGTGGTCTTTCCGGCGCCGTTGGGCCCCAACAGCCCGACGATTTCTCCTTGGGCTACTTCTAACGATAAGCCATCGACGACCCGCCTGCCTCCATACGATTTGACGAGGTCCTGAACTTGCAAACACTTGACGGCTGGAGCATTCTCTCCCATAAATACCTTATTCTTGTTGAGAAATTTCTTTTTCGGCAGCTGCTTCGGCTTTCACTTCTTTATGCAAATCAAAACGTTTGCGCAATTGTTCGAATTCGTGCTCGATAAAGCTAAAGCGTACATCTCCGATCCCTTGTATCGATTCTTTATTTGAAGAAGGGTTCCGGGTAATCTTCAAAGCCGGAGCACTCACTTGGAGGTTATTGGCTTTGTCATAGAATAGAACCCGTCTTCCTTCAGAAGACTTGAACAGCATTTCCTGTGTTTTGGGAGTAAACTCTACGCTGTCGGACAGGGCATATTGAACAAGACGCCCCGAGAGCTCGGGCTCGCCGGAATATCTATTGAAAATTTGGACATTGCCATCCAAATACACCTTATTTGGCTGTATCTCATGGTCGACAATAGTATACTGTACACGCACCTTATCGGCGAAAATTTCCCCGTAGTCATCTTGAAAAAACACCTGTTTTCCCTCTATGACTACGCCTTGCGGATCCAAAGGACTCGACAGGTATGCCTCCAAATGCAGATTGTCTATGTAAACACGCTCATAGCAGCGCAGAGTATGGCTCATCTTCGAATCCTCATCCATAAACGTCAGCACCGTCTTGCCGAGGCTTTCGATCTCTTTGAGCTGCTTTTTGCCTTCTGCCTTATGTTGGAAAATTTTAACTTCCTGATCCCCCGACAACTTCCCAAGCCCTTTTTGCGAGATCACTACATGATCGCGCAACGTCAGCACATCCGAGACATCATCCCAGTACATGGCATCGGCGGAAAAGTCAATCCGTTCATTTTTCTCGCCATCCCGTATGCTGACCAATGCACCTCTCGGAAAGACAAACGTAAGCAGTTTTTTTGTGGTGTCAATGCCTATCTGCCCGGCTTTGATCAAATCGCCGTTGCGGTTGGTGATTTGGCAGACCCCATTGGTCTCTGCAGCCCGAAGAGAAATCAACCCCGGCATCGAAATGGCGCTTTCTCCTTCTGCCGGTGGAGTCCTCTGGTACATGGCATAATCCGACGCTGCAATAAAATCATGGTTATAGTCTACGGTTACATTCTGTTCGGCCATGATGTTGCTGATCTTGCTTTTAGCTTCTGCCGTTTTGATCTCCTCCCGAAGTATCTGTACGGACATTTCTTTGCTTTTCAGTACAATCGAACGGACCTCGTTCGAAGTTTTGTCACGCAGAGCGTCCATATACACGACAAAATCTTGCTGAGGCCCCCCAAAAAATCCGCCTTTTAACGACTGATAATTGATATCAGCAAACGAACAGGTCAGCTGGCCGCCGTCCTTCAATGCTATTTTGACATTGTCGTGGAGTTTGATAAATCCAAAACGGATTTTCTTTTCGGGGGAAGCTGGCAAAAGGATAGCTCGGTTGGCAGACATGCTGCCAAGCTCGTGTTCTACCGTAACGTCTCCAGACAAAGTAATTTTTTTTCCGTCATATTCTGCCTGATTGGAGTCAAGCTGCGTGATTTCTTCCTGCGAGGTGGCTAGGGAACTGATCGAAAGAAAGAGGGAAAGTATGATAAAAAATGAATTTCTCACGATCATGGACTCCTTCCGGGTGTGAGAAAAGAGGCTTTTAATTTATTGGCTTTGAATTGAAAATCCTGTTCTCCCAGGGAGAACTGGACTGATTCAGCTACACCGCTCATGAGCGGCTTCAATCCTTTGGAAGGCATGGCTATGGTATGTCCGGGAAGAGCATACCGATAGACTTTGACTTGTTCGGCAATCAATTTGTCAGATTTATAGTGGTAGACTGCTCGTTCGGCTTCCAAATACCGGACCAGTTGCATGGGCTTTAAATGCTTTTCTTCCCCTTTATATAAAGCCGAATCCGAGGCATCTTTATTACCGATCACGATGCGCCCATCTGGTTTTTTATAAGCTTCCTGCCCGTCAGGCAGAAGGTAATACAGCATTTCTTGCATACAGCAGGACACATCTTCCATTTTCTCCACCACTTCAGTCTGCTGTTCATGGTAGTCCAGCGAGAGAACCGATTTGGCGCTGAGAATGCGTAATTGGAGCCGTTGGCTGTCTTGATTATAGTATACATCCTTAACTATACCTTGCCGGTGTTGATTCGCAGAATACGGCGTAGAATTTGCGGATGTTTGTACCGGATTTGCCTCCAAAACCAACTGTTGGTAAGCCGCAGCGGCATTTTCATCGGGAAGATAAAACCATACGATGGTAAAGGCCACGCAGGCGATCAAGAGAGCGACCGCTGCGTAGAAAGTTTTAGCAAAATGTATCCGGTGTAGTGAAGGGACCGACTGAATCATGATTGATACGATCGCGAAGTTTGTACAACCTCATAAAGGCGTTCAATCACATCGAGCAATTGCGGCAGGTCTTTAAAATCTAAGACTGAAGCGGAATCGCTTTTTGCTTGTTCTGGATCGGGATGCGCCTCTAAGAAAAGCGCATCTGCACCAGCGGCAATGGCAGCATTCGCCAGTACAGGGATATATTGTCTTTCTCCTCCGGAAGAATCGCCTCTGCCGCCTGGGATCTGCACGGAATGGGTGGCATCAAAACAAACAGGGACGCCAAAGCCTTGCATGATGGGAATGCAACGCATATCGTTGACCAAATAATTATACCCAAAGCATGTTCCTCTATCAACCAGAATGACTTTTTCGTTGCCTGTCGACCGGATTTTGTTAACGACATTGCCCATATCCCAAGGGGCCATAAACTGCCCTTTCTTGACGTTGACGGCCGCACCAGTTCTAGCTGCAGCTACGAGAAGATCCGTCTGACGGCAAAGGAATGCCGGAATTTGCAAGATATCGCACACTTGTCCTGATGCGGTTGCTTCTTCAGGAGTATGTACGTCCGTCATCACAGGCAGATCTAAATTGGTTCGTACTTTTTCTAAGATGCGCAATCCGTCCTCCAGGCCAGGGCCGCGGAATGAAGAGATCGAGGAACGATTGGCCTTATCATAGCTCGATTTGAAAATGAAATTGATAGGCCGTCCTGCGAAAACGTTTTTCAGATGTTCCGCACATCGCAAGGAATGTTCTTCGCTTTCGATGACGCAAGGCCCGCACATGATAGTCAAAGGCTGACCCTTTCCGACAAAAAAATTCTTGATAGGCACTAGAACCATAAATCACCTCATTTTAGAGAATAAGTATACAAATCCCATTCAATCATTGTCCACTAAAACAGATCATAACGCAAATGTTGAAACGAATGCGAGAAAAACGAAGACGACAATCTTAAGATTTAAAGGAATTCCTGAATTAGCAAATAGGGACTAATGACATTTGTCCTTGTTCCTTTTGTTCTTGTGTTCCTAATAAAGTGAAAAATACCCGAAAACCACCAAAAAAACGTACACCCTTAAGTCAGGCAACAAAGGTGACCAGATCGTCCAGATCTGGCTGTTAATCTATACCTCGCACGGGCTAAAACTTGGATTTTGAACAGCGCGGAAGCTCCCGCGGTTGAACGATCGAAAGCGACCCAATATTGTTATATGGGGTCGCTTTCGATCGATTCAACCCCGGGGCTTTCGCGCTGTTCAAAATCCAAGTTTTAGCCCGTGCGAGGTATATTCAAGGCCGGGACGGCCTTGCTACCTTATGCCCATCCATAATTTTTTGAGGACATACAAAAACCCTAGCTTGTAATAAACTTTTATTGTTTTTAATCTTTTTAAATGTTAATATTTTCATAATTATCCTATTTTTGAGATGATTATTCTTAACACAATATAATCATTTATTTTTATTTAAAGGAGAATTGTTCATGCCAATAAGCCCTATTATTAAAAAACCATTCAATTTTCTCGGTGATATTCTTGTCGACTCAAATTTAGCAACACAGAGCGAAATAGGCTCAGTAAAAAAGATTTTCGGATATTGTAAACGCGAAGGGGCGGGAGGTTTCATTCAAACTGTATGCCATCGTATATGGAATTCCGTTAAAGCAGTCTTTGGACACTCGGATTGGCAAAGGGCCGAAAAGGCATCCATCTCCATTTTAATTAAATTTTTCACACATGTTCATAGTGAAGGGTTAATTGGAGAAGATGAGCTTGCAAAAGCAAGAGATGGACTACGTTCATCAAAACTAAAAAAAGATATGAATAGTGCCCTCGAATCATGCGTAAAAAAGATGGATCATCACAAAAAACGCATAGAAAATGAACAATCTTCCTTGAACCCTATAATGGACAAGCTTCTAGATTCTTTAAATAAAAATAAATTCAGTGAAGATCTTAGAGATAATCCTAAAAGGTTCGTCGATTTGTTAAACACTAAAAACATGAATTTTAGGCAGTGTTTAAAATATGCCTCTGCGTACACCCATGTTCCTGGGACTGACCTTTCTAGCTTTATTAATCCGTTTCTAGAGTCTTTTCAGTAATCATTCGCAACAGGTTTTCAAAAAGCTTAGAACGGTGGCAGTGTAAATCTAAATGCATTTAACTTTGCAGATTTAGCTAGCTTAGCTAATTTGACAGGCTCAGTTAAGCAGATTGACTAAATCATTCCCGATTAACTGTCATTTCCACGCGAGACCTTACCTTTAGACGTGTTAATTTATTCAAGGCCGGGACGGCCTTGCTACCTTATGTCTCAACGAAGAGGAATGCACAGCGACAGTTCCTCCATCAGATAATAGCCATCCCAGTATGGCCCAAACAGCAAGGCCTCTCCGGGTTTGACAATGCGTAAAATCCCTTTTCCATTAAGGGCCCGTACAAAAGATCGCAGCTGCTCGTCCGAAAACCCATACTGCACCAGTGTTTGGTCCTTGCGCTGCACATAAGGAAAAAAATGCTCGAATTCCCTGACAGAGACATGCAACAGCATCCCTCTCCCGCAATGCTCTCTATGTCCAGCCTGTTCCAAAGGAATATGCACCACTGTCAGCTCATTCCCGAACTCGTCAACCTTTACTACAGGAATCGATAAAGCAAGATCATAAACAAAATTTCTTTTCTGTATAATGTCGCTCAATTCAAGCTGAAATCCGCGTCTCTGCACCTCACCCATAAAAGCCATGTAGAACTCCTGGGAAGCTTCGGCTACATCTTGCTCTGCACCAACCCAAACCAGCATTTTCACAGAAGAACAGGCGCTTTGTCGAAAAGAACATATATCCGCAAAAAAACGAGAGGCAATCTGCGCTTGTTTAGACGGAGGTTCCCGTAGCCAAGCTTCCGCATTGATGACGGCATACGAATATCTATCTACGAAGACAAGCTCTTTAGCATCGCATCGCAATGGGATGCTGCGGATAAGGCGTACCGTCTCATCACCTCCCCATATCATGCGGACATCCACCCTTGATGAAATCAGTGCTGTTATTTGCGTGGAATGGTCGTATTCGACAAAACACGCGGCTGCGTTAATGGCTTTGAACTCCGGTTGTGATAAAAGCAAAGAGAGCAACTCGAATATGGATTTGAAAACTGGGCTTTGATTAGAAGGCAGCCGGATGATGCTAGCATTTCCCATCAGGAGGGAGATGATCCAGGAATAAACGAACATGGGATCGACATTGGCGGGAGGAATATGGAAGACCACTCCGCGCGGTACAAGGACTATTCCCGAAGCAGATCGGCTTTGACTCTGGTTTTGAAGTTCATTTAAATGACTTTTCCGCAGCCAGAATGCCAATGCAGCCAGTTCAGGAAGTTTGCATGCCTTCGGATCCTGGAATATCCGATTGGAAAAAGCCTCACAAAATGCCAGAATAAGCGGATCAAAAGGCTGCAAATCGCGTGGAGGATCGTTTAGGAATGATTCGACCGCGAGGCAAGTTTCATTTTCGGATAGCCTCCAAACATTCATTCTGCATCCCCCGGAGAAAACGTATCGCTGCAGCCGCGCAATTCGACCTTAGGAATCCTTCCAATGACTTGAAAAGCCTTCCCATTGCGTCCGCAAGGACAGCTGTCGATGCCTTCCACTCTGCCAAGATCTTCTGTCAGCAAGGAATGCCCTGGGTAACTCCCTGGAAGGATGCTCAATGTCTGTAAAACTCCAGGTACGCCGGTCGGCGCCTCCTGCCAGGTTTGCGGATCTCTAATAATGATCTCGGCAAAATTGGGGCAATGCAAGAGCCCCTTTTCGCATTCCATAAAAACACTTCCTACTTGCTCAGCCATGCCATAGAAATTATGCACCCTTTCAATGCCTAAAACATCCCGAAACTTCCGCTTGAACTGCTCGTTGTCGACGGATTCGTCTAATAACTTTTTCCATCCACCAGTATGGATCACAATGGCTTGGTTAAGGAAATCGGGAAACTTTTCCATTTTCTTCAGAAAGAATTTCCAAAGCATGAAGGTGAAACCGAAAATCAAAACGGGAGTATGCTTGTATTTTTCTGCCCAGTCTAACACGGCCTGATGCTTCAATTCCAGGTTGGCATCCAATGCATATAAAGGATCCCGTCCAAAGCTAAGCATTCCTAAGACGCCGGCTGCCCTAGCAGAGAACCGCTTGGGATCCTTTAAGAAATTCTCTTGTTCAACAAGGAGCATAGGAAGACGTTGATGTCCTAAAAACGACATCATGATCTTCGCCAGTGCTTGGGTCTGCAAAGCAGCCGTTTCCCGGTCGAGATAAATTTTACTAGGTATTGAGGATGTGGTGCCGCTAGACATCAATAGTTTGAAAATCTCTTCACGGGGGATGCTTAACCATTCATGCGTCTTGAAAAGCGAGACTGGAAAATGGGGAATTTCCGCCAAAGCGGCAGCTTTTGTGAAATCGGGATAAAACAGAGAGAGCAGTTGATCATACAGCAAACATTTGCTCCTATGCTGTTCCGTAAGAAATTGCAAGGCGTCGAGCAATAAGAGGCCTTTATCTTTCTGAGAGAAACAGTAGGGCCGGGCATTCAACAATTCTTTAGCAGATGCGATCATACCGTCATTCCACCATCGACACGCAGGACCTGCCCGGTGATATAGCCTGACAAAGGCGAAGCTAAATAAAGGAGAGCTTGCGCCGCATCATGAGGAGATCCCATACGTCCTAAAGATATATGGGAGAGCTTATCCTGCAGTTTTTCCGGAGGAACCTGTTTGATCAGATCGGTCTCGATCACCCCAGGGGCTATGCAATTCACACGTATCTGATAAGGGGCCAGCTCCTTGGCTGCCGCTTTTGTGAACCCTATGACGGCAGCCTTGGAACCACTGTACGCTACCTGGCCGGCGTTGCCTTCGATCCCCATTACGGACGCCACATTGATGATTGTTCCGGCATTTTGACGCATCATGATCCTAGCAGCAGCCTGCAGGCTATGCAATACTCCTAACACATTGACATTAAAGAGTTTAGATGCCGATTCGCTGGAGATCATGCCGAGTAAAGCATCTTCCATAATCCCGGCATTATTAATGGCGATATCGAGCCGGTGAAAACGTTGGTAAATTTGGCGATAGATGTCTTGGATTTGACGAGGGTCGGCAAAATCCCCATGAACTGCACATGAGTCGACACCGTATGTTTTAGATAGTTGGCAGGCATTTTCTTGAGCAGTTTGCCTGTTCGCACAGCCATGTATGATCACATGCGCCCCATGCTCGGCAAAAAGCTGGGCGGCAGCCCAGCCGATTCCTCTGGTAGATCCGGAAATAAAGACGATTTTTCCACCAATCGCAAAGTCCATGTTGATCCATCATACTTTTGCTCTTGGCATTACAATAGATTTCCTCTCAAATCCGGTCAACTTCTATCCAAATAAATCATTAACATTCCTACAACTTATTGGGTAAAAAAAGACACCAACACCAAAATTAAAAATAAGTTTTATATAGTATAGATGATATAACTTATGAGATGATCGTTTCTATTTCGAAAAATAGAGAATTCTGTTACCTTTTTCTTAGGGATACATTCGATTCTCGCGGCCCCCGCTGCTCTTATCCCCCTGCTTTCGGAGAGGAATGACTATAATTATATATCCTGAGCGCTCGAAAATATGGGTTTGGATCATACCAAGTCCCAAATTCTCGGTTGCTCAGGATATCAATACCTTGGTGTAGTTGGAATATGATTGTGTTTCAAAAACGATTCCTTACCATCCGTTGGATCGAAGAATGCGAAAGCGTATGCTTGGAATGGAAAGGATTCGCAATCGGGGATGATTTTCGAGAGGGATTAAACAAGGGGTTAGAGATCTTTGTCGAAAAAAAAGGAAGGGGTTGGCTAGGAGATCTTGAACAGATGCAACTGATCTGTTTGGAGGATCAAAAATGGTGCCGTACTGTATGGTTTCCGCAAGCCATTGATGCAGGATTGAGCAAATTATCTATAGTCTGCCCCCGCAATATCCTTGCACAGACTTCTCTTTTCAAAATCATGTCTGAATCTCGTTATCCAGGCTTAAAAGTCGCCTACTTCACCGAGCGTCAAAAAGCTCAAATCTGGTTAAAAACAACCTGTAAAAACAAAGACATCATCTCTAAGATGCCAGCCAATCTTCAAGCTGGTATATAAATCCTGATTTCGACATATGCGGATTTCCAGTCTTTCTATCATATTCAAGGATCTGCTATAATCCCTTTTACATACAAAAAACAGGAGCTTTTCAAGCTATGTAAAATCTTAAACTAAAAACTACAAGGTGGTTCATGAATTCTCTACTACTTTCTTTTTTGGCTGCAGGCTGCACGGCCTTGTCCAGTTTATGTTTCCGGAAAAGCATTACCAATACCTCTCAGGACTATAGTCCTGCCGGTTATCTGGTCATATTCTATTTTATCTCGTTCATTGCATCGCTTTTATATTACTCAGAAACCTTTGAGTTAAACATTAATTTCATCATTTTGTCGATCGGGGCATGTGTCGGTTTCTTGAGTTCGACTTTGATGCTTTTGACATCCCACGCATTAAAGCAAGGTCCTGCGGGCCTGACATTTGCCTTTCAAAATGCCAGCGCCATTTTTCCCGGACTGATTCTCTTTTTATTGCTGGGATCGGACTTCGGATTTTCTTGTTCCTATCTTCAATTAGGCGGCATGGCGTTTGTCCTTTTGGGTCTTTTTTTAGGGACTAAAAAAGAAACCGCAGCTCTCCCGAAAAACTCTTCGAAATGGTTAACGTATGCATTGGCTTGTTTTCTGATCCAGATACTTGCCCTTACATTTATTCAGGGCCGTTGCATTTTATTTGAACCAAATGCCGCAAGCGGGGGGATATTTTCCGACTTTACGGTTACTGAAGCCGATGATATTTGGTTCATGCCAGGTCAGTTTGGGGCTTCATTCCTTATGCAGGCCGTCATGTTCGTACGTGAAAACAAAAAATTTCAATCCAAAGAAGTTTTTTATGGATCTGTGGGCGGGATCGGAAATTTTTCGTCGACATGTTTGCTTCTTTTGGCGACAAAATTCGCGCTGCCTTTTGAAAAAGGCATTTTATTCCCATGTTTTGCCGTTGCATCCATGATTCTATGCAATCTTTGGGCTAATAGGCTTTACGGCGAGAAGTTCAATATAAAGACCAATGTTTTATGTTCATTGGGGATTTTCATGGCGGTTGCTCGTTAGGAACTGCACAGAAAAGATGTGAGAATTGTGCGATCACACAATCCTCATGTCCTTCATACTTTCTTTATGCTCTCCGTGCTCACCACCTAAATATATCTAAAGTTTTTACCATACCTTTGGAATCAACCGATAAGGAACCCTGTCGCAATATTCTCTCCAATAGTTTCCGTATTTGTGGCGGCAGCGGTCTTCATCGCGCAGACAGCGATGGACCAATAATACAGAGAGAAACAGAAAATAAAAATAGGGGAACATGTAATCAAAACCGCAGGCTAAGCTATAGCAGAGGGAAAGGATCAGATCCCCGGTATAATTCATATGCCTCGCGACGCCCCACCATCCGGAAGCCAGCAGTCGATTTTGCCTCACAGTTCCATCTTGTGTGACGTATGAGCATGTGATCATTTCAGGGGGACGTCCCCATATTACCGCTTGTGAATCTGATTTTCTTACCCGGTCTTTTTGGTTGTTGGAAGAGGCAAAAATCCAAAATCCAAGTAGCCCGAACGAAAGTACAAAGGTCGCAAACTGCCAGGAAAGATCAACCGGATGAAAGACTAGAAACAATCCTTGCAAGGTATACATATAAGGAAGCCACACACAATCACCCCAAGCCAGCATCCATCCGAAATGATCATGGTGGATGTCGATTGTATTGAGGTACCAAGCCTCTTTCCAGAAAAAATAAAGGACATAAAGACCTTGGAACAGATTGACCAAAAGCATTGAATTCGTAAGTGTGCCATGGATCGCATATTGGGCGGAAGCAAAGGAAATGTTGATCAAGGTCCAGGCAACAATGCCAGGACGGCCATTGAAGAACAGTTTCAAATCGATGGGACCTACACGAGGGTTGAGCTCAATCCCCATAAAAAAGTCATAAACAACACTACGGCTGAACTTTCGATCTTGCGGGAATGAAGGAAACCAATAAGCTTTGACATAAGCAAAGATGGCTAAGCTAAAGCCCATACCATTGACTATCCACAAAAGGGTTCCCCAATGGTCAAAAATAATCGTTGGGGAAAACCAACCGAACCAAAAAGCCGCCAACAAAAAGAGAAGATGAGAGATGAGCCAAGCTTGAAGACCATTGATGTTGTAGGAAAGCCTCAGTCCTCCGGGAGTAATCGATCCGAGGATGGAACCCCCTTTATACGTTGGAAACAACCGATGAATACCATCGGGCAAGATCGCTAAGCCTATTTGAAAACTCACCCACCCCAGGAATAAAAGTGCAGAGCCCCAAGAAAAAGGAGGAAGCAGGGCCAAAAATTCAGATAGAGTAAGCTGGCCTTCAACAATTTGCTGAATCGGAAGGAAAAGCGAGCAATCAAAATGAAAGGCAGAAATATAAAAATAAAAAACCATCAAGGGCGTGGTCGTCAAAATCAATAAGCTGGTCGCTACCTTGTACGTATCTGCATTCCAAGCACGCCCCCAACGATTATCCGAGTCTTTTATCCCATCGTACTGATTCATTCTACATCCCTGATTATCTGACACTTATGATTTTAATTACGCGGCCACTATTTCTTTAAATCAAAATAAAGCATTTATTTCAATGGTTTTCACATATTTGGGATCCATATTCACAGGAAAATCAATGCTTTTGACTAAAATACTCTATTTGCACATATATATTTTTAGAACCTGTTTGCAATCATGATGTGAGTACCTGGGATGAAAGGATCATGGATTTAACATAAGATTTAAAAAAAATATGGCACTCCTCAAGCTACAAAACATCAGAAAGTCTTATCAAGCACAGAAGAATTCAAAAGACCCTTCCCTCATCGAACGCGACATTTTGCAAAACATCAATTTAGAGTTCTCAGATAATCAGTTCACCATGATCACAGGTCCTTCAGGCTGCGGTAAAACAACACTTTTGATGACCATGGGATTGATCATACCGCCGACATCAGGGACTATACTTATAAACGATGAAATCATCACCCATCAATCGGAAGACTTTCTTGCTACAAAAAGGTCTGAATTGATTGGTTTTATTTTTCAATACGGGACCTTGATCGAATCCATAAATGTGTTGGACAATCTGCTTTTACCGTCTGCGATAAGCGGAAATCGAATACAAGAAAGCCTCTATAAAAAAGCTTTAAATTTGCTGTCTTATTTTGAATTATCCCATCAAACTTATGCTTCCCCCCTTACATTGTCAGGCGGGCAGAAACAGAGAATTGCCATCATTCGGGCCATTCTACACGACCCTTGCCTGCTTCTTTGCGACGAACCAACATCAGCACTTGATTATCGAAATGCTACCATGGTACTAGAGACATTAAGTGACTTGGCAAAAACTCCGGGACGGACAGTGATCGCCACTATTCATGATCCCCGTTTTTTACATTACGCCGATAGAATCATACAAATTGAAGAAGGATGCATTACAAAGGACGATCTAACATAATGCGAAAGATCTTAATAGGCCTTGCCTCACTTGCCTTCTTAATTGCCATACTTGTTTACACCATCTATCTTTTTTTGTGGATAAATCCGACAGAGATCGCGGCACCTGCTATCGAAACGCTACCACCCCCTTTCCGTGTATATGGTGTGATTGAACCACGGGACAAAGAGATTTTGGTGACTATCCCTGAGCTCCGTAAAATTGAAAAAATTTACGTTAATGCCGGAGATATCGTGAGGCAGGGCACCCCTCTTCTTAAAGTTGATACCAGTCTGGAAGAACAAAAATTCGCTCTTGAGAAGCAGAGGCTGCAGGTCCAAAAACACGAGCTGGCGTTAGTGGAAGACACGTGGCATCGGACAGAAAAGCTTTTTGAAACACAGGTCATCAGTGAAGAGCAGTATGCCCAGGAAAAATTACGATTCGAATTGGAAAAAAACAAAGTCCTTTTGGCTCAAGCCCAAGTAGAGCTGGCGGAAGCAGAGCTGCAGCGTTTGCAGATCCTCGCCCCTACGGATGGCAAAATTTACCAGATCCATGCCCATCTCGGGGAAGTATTTTCTCCGGAAAAACCCGCCGTGATCATGGGCAAGGAACAGTTGCAGGTGCGTTTATCGATCGAGTCATTTTGGGTGGGAAAATTCGATGAAAAAGCCTCATATGACGTTTATCATTCGCAGACTAGGGAACTGCTCGGTCAAGGGACCTTGCAAAACCTGATACCTGCCATGGGGCCCAGAGCGCTAAAAACTGAAGACCCAGAAATATCACTTGATACCCAATTCCAAGAGGGGTATTTGTTAATCAACACCAAAAAAAATCCTCCCATAAGACTTCTCGTTTATGTAGAAAAAATTACGGAAGAGGAGACCAAAACCCCTAGTCGACATGAAAATCTCTAATTTGTTCAGTCCTAGAACGAAAACAGCTTTAATGATGCTAGCGTATCGTCCAGCGACAACAGCCGGATCAATTGCCGGGGTCATCAGCATCGTTTTTTTAATTGGCTTCCAGATGTCTCTTTTTTTTGCTGTTATGGAAAATATCAGTGGATGGCTGAGACATTCCGATGTCGATTTCATCGTCGTCTCCAAAAACACTGTCAATGGCCTGAACAGTGCAGCAATACCTAAGGCCTACAAGGACAGAATAGTGGGTTTGAAAGAAATTGCTTGGGTGCAACCAATGATCCAAGGATTGTCCTCCATTCAAATAAAAGGCCAGAGGACCGAACTGATGCAATTGATTGGGATCGAAAGGCCGGAACTGAAGGGAGGCCCTTGGATATTTGCTCCTGAACAAGGAAACCTCGAAGAATTGTTGGATTACAAGGCCATTACGGTCGATAAATTGAACTTGTCAGCATTAGACAATCCCAAAATTGGAGATCTGGCCCAATTCGGCGGTAAAGAAGTCTTTTTAGCCGGAATCACTGAAAATATCAGGTCTATTCAAGCACCTAGGTCCTACGCAAATAATGAACTAGCAGCTCAAATTCTGGGACGGAATCCTAGTTTATGCAACTACCTATTGGTCAAAGCCCATCATTGGGCAGAATATAATGAGGATGAACTTTTGAAAAAAATTCAATTGCTGCTTCCTCAGGCCACAGTCTACACCAAAAAAGGCCTCATCAACTCGACAGACTACTACAACATGGTGAATACAGGAACCGGCGTGGGTGTCTTGTCAGCTGTAATTGCATCGGCTATCGTCGGGTTTATCATTATCAGCTTGACCATGTTCAGCAGCGTCATTAATTATACCAAGGATTTTGCCATTCTTCGTGTGCTTGGAGCTAAGAAAAGAGATATCCTGACGATCATTATGATTCAAAGTACATTTATTTCTTTGATCGGCATTATGTTTGGGAGCTTTTTTTTGGGATTAGCGCTTAACGCGATGAAGACCACCAAGTTAGGCACGGCCTACCCGCTGTGGTTTTACCCGGTTCAAATTATTATTTGCTTGGTCATCTGTTATTTGGGAGCTATATTTGGCATGAGAAAAGCCAAATCCATCCAACCGGAATCTGTATTTAGGTAGATTTTTAACAAAAATGGAATAAGGGCAATCATAATGGAATTGTTAACCGAAAGGGCGTTCTCAGAAAAGTTGCATGAGTTTACTTCCCAATCTCCAAATAATGGATATCGATTTGACGAAGAATCTTCATTGATGCGCGGCTTCACGAGAGCCAATCCCCTTTCGAATCTGTTTCAAACTTTTGCAGAAAATCCGCGATCTACTAATCAAGCGATGTGCAATTGGATCCTCAAACATTTAAATCTCCTAAAACTTCATCATCTCAGTGATCTGATCAAACTGCGCGAACAATGGGAACGACAAATTGAATACAAATCAGCGTTGTTCGTGAAGCTCCTTACGATTATCATTACGAAGTTCCAAACTGACGGCAAAGATTTTGAAGAAAAGCTTGAACTCTCCTCCGATTTCTTTTCAGAATCCGCTAAGATCAAAACAAAAGAGTATCATGCTTCGCAAATAGAATTCATCCTTGCCAATGATCCTGTAGCACGTTTCGGATTTTCACCTCAGCGGTGTGTCGAGCTCGCCATGAGGTATAAGGATTTGCTATCGGTGAATATTTCGGTTTGTTCTTATCTTAAGGACATAGAATGTCAAAAGCTGACCAAAATATGTACTTCCTTAGAATCGCTAACTTTGAGCCACTATGAGACCCTACAAGATAAAAGCCTTGAAAATATCAGCGAGCTCCATCATTTACGCTATCTACGCTTTGGGGGATGCCCGGAAATCACTAATCTTGGCATCAAAGAACTTTCCCGTTTGCAAAATCTCGAAACATTGGAATTACATCATTTAGACAATGTTGATGATCAAGGAATAAAACCCTTATTCTCTATACCCTCTTTGTCGGATCTATCATTGGAATGCTTGCCAAAATTGGAACGGCTCGATATCGACAGTGAAAATAATCACTTGATCAAACTATCTCTTCTCAATACAGGGATGCATGGCGCGGGGTTAAAAAAACTGGTGAACCTGACTAAACTCAAAAATTTAAGCTTGGCTGCTTCAAAAAAAATCAGCGATGAATCGATAACTGATCTATTGCCTATTAAAACCCTTGAAACCCTTGATCTGACGAATTGCCCGAAGCTTACGGATGCAGCGTCGATCGTTTTATCACAACTGCCTAATTTAACAGGTCTAAAATTGGGATGGTCAAAAATTTCGGATGATTTCCTCAAGAACATCAGTCAGATGAAACTGAAACATCTCAATATAAAAGGGTGCGAAAACATAGAAAGCAAAGGCTTTTCCTATCTAAGGCATTTGCATAACCTTATTTCGCTTGACCTTCAGTGGACAAACGTTGATAAACAAGCTCTGCAAGAGATCACTCTCGAAAACGAAATAAAACATTTACAACTCGACAACTGCCCAAAAATCGACAATGATACATTGCGTTCCATAAAACATAAAGAACCTTTGGAATATTTGAGCCTAACAGGAAATTCATTTTTTGATGAAGATACCTTTGAAATTATCATGGAGATGAAACAACTCAAGCAACTCTTGTTGGCCGATTGTGCCAAAATCGATGACGCAGGCATACAAAAATTGACGGCCCTTAAACATTTGCAAGCCATCAACCTGCAGGGATGCAATGAAATCACCGACGCAGGGATCAAAACATTGTCTGAAATGACTGCTTTGAGATCAATAGACCTTACATATTGCACAAAAATAACCGACGAAGGCATTAGACACTTGACAAAACTTCCGCATTTGAAGACATTGAAACTGAATTGGACACGTATCACAGACAAAGGATTAATGTACTTAGGCGAGGCGGTCCACTTGAATGCGTTGGATCTCAGCTATTGCGAAAATATAACAGACACAGGACTGATCCATTTGGGCAATTTAGCTTTCCTTGAAAGCCTGAATATCATGAACTGCCCTCAAATCACGATAGCGGGAAAAAAATATTTATTTTCCGTCCTCACGCTTGAAAGCCTGCAAAGAAACTTTGTCTTTTCTCCTTTGCAAACATAGTAATTAGGTTGGTATGGTTCTACCGGATTTTGTTAATGAACATCCCTTGTTGTTCCTCATGATTTTTTCCAATTTAGTGGGCTTTTCATTCTATTGGGGATTAGGAACTTTCCTGTCCCTCTTATATTATCGATTGAGATCGCCGGATACCCAACGGTGCCAGCCAAACCGGATGCCATCCTCGCAAATAGTAAAAAAAGATTTCATTTTAGGATCGCTCAATCTTTTTATGCTATCCTGTCTGAGCGCATTATTTGTCTATTATATTGTCTTATCCGGTTACTCTGGAATTTATTTTACTTTTACAGAGCATGGTGTTTTATTTAGTGTTTTCACAGGGCTTCTCTATTTGATCTCGCTGGATTTTGCTCTATATTTTGCGCATCGGACTTTCCACATCCCCTACCTTTATAAAAAATTTCACTGGGTCCATCATCGAAATACGACACCGATTGCCATTAATTCCCTAGCGATCCATCCCGTGGAAGTTTTGGTCTATCACGCATTCACCCTTTTACCCATTGTGATTATTCCCCTCCATTACATTTCTGTGATCGGCGCTTTGTTCTACACGAATTACGTTTCGTTAATTGACCATTCGGGGATCAAATTTCATTCCTGGCTATTTTGGCAGTCCCCTTCTCAATTTCATGACGATCATCATAAATACTTCCATGTCAACTATGGACAAACTTTTTGGTTTTGGGATTGGATGTTTGGAACGTGGCGCCAAAAAGGTAGACGGTATGGTCCGCAAAACTTCGAAAAGAAAAAAGACCTCACGGTATTCCCATCCAATAGAAAAGAGTACATTGATTATTCGGAAGGGAGTAATTTTATCACGAAACACCGATCTGCTATCATTGTCATTTTCTGTTTACCGATCAGCTTCATCTTCACGTCAGTATTAAATGTATGGAGAAAAATCCAGCGCAAACGCAATTTGGACATGCAACATCCCAAATCCATTTCACTTGTACAAGCCGATTGCGTCCAAAGCAAAGACCAGCCTCCGAGAAAAATTTGTACAGACCGTAAAAGCTGGAAAAGTTTATCTACCCGCTTATTTGATAAATCATCCTATTCGAAAATTCAGATCAGTCATTTGACCAATATCCTGGAGCTGGATAAAGAACATCTCATCGTCAGAACAGAACCATTGGTCACGGTCGGACAAATGGCCGATTACTTAATCCCTTTAGGTTATTCCTTGGCTGTTTGCTTGGAAATCCGTGAAGCGACTTTAGGCGGACTGGCTATGGGTGTCGGCATGACCACCCATTCCCATAAAGCGGGCCTATTCCAAGAGTCTGTCGTGAGCTATGAAATCATCACCCCTTCTGGAGACTATCTTAAAGTCACTAAAATAGAACATCCCGATTTGTTCAAAACTTTGCCTTGGTCGCATGGAACGCTAGGTATCTTGGTTGGACTGGAACTGAAAATAATCCCGATTAAACCTTTTGTCTATCTGCAGTATACACCCGTATTTTCGCAAAGTGAATACTGTACAAAAATTCGCGAGCTAGCCATAAAACCCGATGCGGCCGATTTCCTAGAAATGACCATTTTCGACAAGGGCCGCGCTGTCATTATGGAAGGATGGTTCCATGATGGAAAAGGCGGAAGTCTTCCTTCTATCAATCCAATCAATCATTTTTCTAAACCCTGGTTTTTTAAGCATGTTGAAACTTTTTTAACCAAAGGTCCAGCCTCGGAACTCATCCCTTTAAAAGATTATATCTTCCGCCATAATCGTTCGATTTTCTGGGTTTTGCAAGATATGGTCCCTTATGGAAACCGCCCTCTTGCCCGCTATTGTTTGGGGTGGATGTATCCTCCAAGCATCGCTTTTTTAAAATTGACGATGACCTCTCAAATTCGCAAAATGACCTTTGAAAAACAAGTTTTTCAAGATATTGTTCTTCCTTTGACTTCTTTAAGCCAGGCGATCGACCTGTCTGACAAATTGTTTTCCCTGTATCCCTTATTGGTCTATCCTTGCCGTCTCTATGACCATGGGAATGCATCCGGACAATTAAGGCCGCCAAGAGAGATTGATAGGGTCCCAGGAACAACTTTCGGCATGTATTGCGATTTAGGGATTTATGGCGTACCGAAAAATGTCAAGGAACACAAAGCGTATAATCCCATCCAAACCATGCGCACTCTGGAGGAATTCATTCGCCGGGAAGGCGGGTATTCCTTTCTGTATGCCGATACCTTTATGACGCGCGAAGAGTTTTCCGATATGTTTGATCTCACCCTCTATGAAAAAGTCCGGAAGCAGTATCGGTTGGAGATGTCATTTCCTGACCTCTATGAAAAAACACGTCCTGAATTTGGTGTACAAGAGGTTGCGCAGAAATAATGGCTTGGCCGGAACATTTCACCCATTTTAAAAGTCCTATTCTGCAATGGCAGGAAATGCCTACTTTTCTGGTGTGTGAATATCTTTTTTTCCTATTAGCTGCCGTATCCTTTCTTCATGCCCATCGAAATGGGCCCTTGCATCGCTTAATCTGGTGGGCCAGTTTATTGGCGGGTACTGCCAACGATCTTTTTTTTATGGCTTTGCCCGTGGTAGATAACTTCTGGCAAGCTCAAGCCACCATTATGCTTACCCCGCGCTTGCCCTTGTATATTCCTTGTGTATACATTTGTTTCATGTATTATTCGGTCGCCGCCGCTTGGCACTTATCTCTAAAAGCTATCCAAACTGCCGTTTTAGCAGGTGGGTTAGCCTTGCTGTTCTATGGCCCTTATGATATTCTGGGAGCAAAATTCCTCTGGTGGACGTGGCATGCGACCGATGCCCCTATCCGCGAGCGATTACTTGGAGTTCCCATAGGAAGCTCGATGTGGATCCTCACCTTCGTTTCCTCATTCTCTTTCTTGCTTCAGCTATGTACCAAAAAAGATCCAAACGTAACATTTAAAAGATCTCTGGTCTGCCTGGGCCTCTGTTGTGCCTTCACTACGCCTCTGATGTTAATCCAAATGACCCTGTTAGGATTTCTGGACAAAGAGCAAATTCCTTCTCTATCGAGTTTCGTCGGTTTATTGATCATGTATGCATTTTTATTTACTGTCCCATTTTTTTACTCTTCAAACACAAATGAAGGGCCAAAAATGAGAAATTCACTAAATCGTCTCGCTGCTGGCTCTCTTGTCTTCTACTATGTGGTTCTCTTTTCCATTACATTGCTTGGAATTCCAGAAAAACATGTCAGCGTTGGCATTCATCAAATGTTTGGACCTTGTGATGTCACTGGCATTGATATCACAGGCCGCTCACGCAGGATTTATTTGTGCAAGGAAGATACAGATTTAAGTTTTAGGATGGATTGCGGATCCTTGCCTTCTGCATACGAAAATTGGTTTACTGTTTGCGGTAAACCCTACCAACCTTTCATTTATTGGTTTCTCGGAATGTCGTTTTATTGTGTCTTCGGCAGCATTTCTTATGTATTCCTGTTCATGCGCTCAGATAGTCATCCTAAGTTGAGGACAGCATGAAGATTCCTACAGTCTCGGAACTCTTTGAAATCATCCTCATTAAGTACAGATGGGTCTTCGTTGTTTTATTTTTACTGCCTATTTCAATCCTCTATACTCTTTATGAAGCGATCTCCCAGCGGCTATCTTTACACATCAAAGGCTCCCAGAAAATCCATGATTCGCTCGTAAAAGACATTCAAGCGCAAATCCACTTACGGAACAAAACTGAGCCGCAGAGAAAAATGTGCACCGGCAGGCCTGGATGGAAAGCCATGAGTTTTCGTGCCGGTAAGTACAAAGAAACTTTTTGGAAAATCGATCTTGGCAAACTGGTCAACATTTTTGCTATCGACACAGATAAAAATCTCATCTGGGTAGAACCTCTAGTCACTATGAAGCAATTGACCACTGCGTTGAATCCATTACATTTAACAATCCCCATTGTTCCCGAATTAGACGATTTAACCGTAAGCGGGTTGATCATGGGGATGGGTGTGGAAACGCAATCGCACTGCTATGGTTTATTCCAGCACTGCTGTGTAGCCTACGATGTCTTATTGCCTACTGGAGAGCTCGTCAGATGTTCTGCCAACGAAAATCCCGATCTTTATTATGCCATCCCCGGAAGCTATGGGACGTTGGGATTTGTGGTTGCAGTAGCCATACGATTGATTCCCGCCAAGAAGTATGTGAAATTGCGCTATATTCCCTTTAAACAAATCAGTAATCTAGACAGGCTCGGGAATGAAATGCTGAAATTGGCCACGGAAAGCGGACATGATTTCATCGAGGCTATCGTGTATTCCTTGGATAACGTAGTACTGATTACGGGTACCATGACTGATGAGTATGTCCTAGAAAAAATGAACTCGATCGGATATTTTTGGAAGCCTTGGTTTTACAAACATGTTGAAGAAATTTTGCAAAGCAATGAGATCAAAGAAGAATATATTCCATTGCAGCACTATTATCACCGGCATTCCAGGAGCATCTTCTGGGAACTGAGCGAGATAGTCCCCTTCGGCAACCATCCTCTATTCCGGTATTTTTTTGGCTGGACCCTGCCGATAAAAATTTCACTGTTGAAGAGAACCCAAGGCAAAACCATCAAAAAATTGTATGAGAAACACCATGTCCTTCAAGACATGATCGTTCCATTATCAGCTTTAAAGGATAGTCTTGTCTTCTTCGACGCAAAAACCGGAATATACCCTATCTGGTTATGCCCCATACGCCTCCCTTCGCTTCCCGGTATGCTGCGTTTACAAAGCGGTAAAGAGGAAATGTATGTGGATATTGGAGTCTATGGAAACGTACGGGTAACATCTTATCAAGCGAAGAAAACCACACGTGAACTTGAATGTTTCGTCAGGGAACATCATGGGTTTCAGATGCTTTATGCTGATTGTTATATGACCCGTGAGGAATTCGGTAAAATGTTTGATCATGAGCTTTATGAAAAAATGAGACGGAGGTATACATGCGAGGAGGCCTTTCCGGAGGTTTATGAGAAAATCAATATTTGCGCGCGAACGTAAGCTAATAGCTTGTAAAGATTAAAGACATCCCTGTATTAATCCTGCCGCCGAAGGCGATCATGCCTATCCTGTTTTAAATATAATCAAGCAGGTTTGTTAAATACACTTGAGACTTCTTTTCGCACTATTGCAAGCCCCACATGCAAAAAATAACAGGATGCGCAGGATCGCCTCCGGCGGCATGATAAAGACATTTTGTTTCTAAATCCTCTTCCGCAAAGAATAAATGCCTCCGTTCAATTTCTGCAATACCTGTTTTCTTATCCTGCCGCTGAAGACGATCATGCGTATCCTGTTTTAAATATAATCACGCAGGTTTATTCAATACACTTGAGGCTCTTTTCGCACTATTGCAGGCCCCACATGCAAAAAATAACAGGATGCGCAGGATCGCCTTCGGCGGCATGATAAAGGCAGTTTTGTTTCACCCCCCTTCCGCAAAGAATAAATGCCTCCGTTCAATTTCAGCGGCACCTGTGTTCTTATCCTGCCGCCGAAGGCGATCATGCCTATCCTGTTTTAAATATAATCACGCAGGTTTATTCAATACGCTTGAGGCTTCTTTTCGCACTATTGCAGGCCACATGAAAAAATAACAGGATGCGCAGGATCGCCTTCGGCGGCATGATAAAGGCAGTTTGTTTCTAAATCCTCTTCCGCAAAGCATAAAAATTCTCCGTTTCAATTCAGCGGCACCTGCGTTCTTATCCTGCCGCCGAAGGCGATCATGCCTATCCTGTTTTAAATATAATCACGCAGGTTTATTCAATACGCTTGAGGCTTCTTTTCGCACTA
>Ga0351960_1036_pt1 | contig 28292 bp, 12 predicted proteins | sample TotcelT113001M14_FD_205808 | JGI IMG/M metagenome (GOLD analysis project Ga0351960, IMG submission 205808) | Enriched cells from coal bed in the Powder River Basin, Montana, United States - Total cells T11 rep3 HSBNCT.T11.300.1.M14 ... | reverse complement strand
TCGTGAAGATATTTCAGGAGCAAAAGCGGTTGTTGGATTGCCATCCAGAAGTTAAAAGTGGAATTACTGATGGTCAGTACTGTGTGATTCTTGAATATTTTTTGTATTTTTTCACTGTAGAAGATAAAGGATTGGCGATTGCGTTATCTGTTGCTGAAGCCTTGAAAGAAGAGTCTTATTTTTCTTTGGTCTTGAAGTGTTTTCATGTGAAGGGAAAGGTGAAATTTGGTGATCCAGCTGATCTTGCGTTGATTATGAAATATTATGAAACTTTAATTTCTGAGGTTGGTTTTGCTGATGCGGCTTCATTGGAAAATTTTATTTGGATGATTCAAACCTTTAAAACACCTTCTGCATGGAACAACAAGATCCTCCTCCAGTTTTTCAGAAATTTCTTTCTCACTGAGCCTTTAACATACGAACATCTTAATATCATTTTGGAGATTTTTCATCCTTCATCGACCGCATTTAATCCATTATCTGCAGTTAGCATTTTGATCGAAATCTCTGAGCAATTCGGCAATCTGAAATTGTTTTGTTATTGGCTAACACACATGTATGAAAAAGGACTAATTGACACTCAAAATCCAGATGAAACTGAGGTTATTTTAAGATCATATAGAGGATTTATACAGAAATCAGACTTTATAAGCCGCGTAATGTTTGAAAGTTTTTTCTGGGTCGCTCAGAAGTTTTCAACGTCTACGGAATGGAATCGAAATGTCTTCAAAGAAATTATTGGAAAGGCATCTCAAGAGATCTTTATCAATGCACATGATTTTGCGGATATTATCCATGCCGTCAGCTTTTTTTTTCCTATATTCAAAGATTCTGATTTTTCTGAGCTTTCAAATCTTGCTGACAAGTTTACGAACCTTAGATCCTTTTATGAATCATTGCTCAATTGTTGTGAAGCGAATGTGCTAGCGATGAATCTCGATCAAAGTGATCTGATTTTGGAAATCTATAGCGACATGCTTTCGAAGACCAAATATGTGAAGGGTTTGTCTATGGATTGTTTGGAGTTGATCATAGAGGTTGGAAAACTATCCTATGAATGGAAGGCTGTACTTGTCTTAAAGGTCATTGAGCAGCTGAATGCAACTTTAATTATAGATTACGAGGATTTGGTAACTATTTTGAAATTATTGAATCCATCCGCAATTGATGAAAAAGGGTTAGGGATTAATTCTAGGATTTTTTTGAAAGATCATGCTAGTCAAATTCGTCAATTGTTAAGAAAAACTTTTCGTTTTTCGGAAGTTGATGACATGAAATTCTCCGGTCCTGATTCGGATGAACTATTAGAGATGATGCGCCCAGTTTTATCGTTTTTACCTAGAGAACCTGAAACGGGAGCTATACTGGTTGGCGATGATCTTGTAGATCACATTAACTTAAATTTGATTCGGGCCAGTGTAAATCATTTGGAAAAAACCATGAATGTTTATCTTAAACGTCTTGAATTGCTGTTTCGGGATGTTAAAAGTAAAACGAGCCTGCATGGACTTGCGCAATCAGAAAGGTTCTTTGTATTGGCTGATCCGCGCAAGTTAAGTTTCGATGAGTTAAAGAGAAGCTCTTATAAAAAAATTATAACCTGTTATAACCGGTTTCAAAACCAAGAAAAATTTTGTATGATCGCTATGTCTGAAATCATGAGAGTTGCTCCGAAAAAACTGCTTGGCTTTCCTCGTCCAGAGCCATTTATTACTTTTTCATTTCGCATCGAGGGTTCAAAATCTATTATCCAGCTTCATAGTTGGGATGATGTAATAGCCTAATAACGCAAGTTTGCTATACCTCGCGCTGTTCAAATTTCAAGTTTTAGACCGCGCGAGGTATATATTAAAACATGGGATCGCTTTCGATCGTTCAACTGCGTGAGCTTTTGCGTTGTTCAAACATCAAGTTTTAGGAGTATACTTTACTCTGGAGCTATGCGTTTCTTGCAAGGTGATGGAGGTTAAGCCTGGAAGCAAGGGGTGTAAAAAATCGTATATCCATTTGGCGATGAATTCTACGGTTGCAGATTCGGATTTGAGTGTATCGTTCAGCCATTTGTGATCGAGATATTGTTCGATCATGGGTTTGACAATCTGGCTGAGGTCTGAAAAATCGATCACCATGTTTGTTTTGGGACCTTCTCCAATTAGATTTTCGGCTCGCACGTGCACAGTTAACTCATAAGAATGCCCATGCGGGTTTCTGCATTTTCCATCATGGTATTTAAGAGTGTGACCAGCTTCAAAGCGGAAAGATTTTTCTAGTTCAAACATGGGCTAATGTAGGTAAATGTGCTCGTTCTTGACTCTTCTTGTGAATCTATTGTATCCTTAAGAGTTGTTTAAATGTTAACATAGTTCGTGATATAAAATAAATAAGTAATCCAAAGATCGACGCATTTTTAGGAGAATCATGAAAACTTTAGTCATGAAATTCGGAGGAGCTTCGGTTGCTTCACCTGAACATTTTTCTCGTATTGCTGATATTATCGTATCCCGACGTAAAGAGTACGAGCGGGTGACTATAGTAGTCAGCGCTATGGGAAATACGACCGATCAATTGATTAATTTGGCGAAACAGGTCAATCCCAATCCCCCTCGTCGAGAATATGATATGCTGCTAAGTGCAGGAGAAAGAATTAGCATTGCTCTGCTAGCCATGGCTTTAGCCAAAAAAGAGCAGGAAGCTGTGAGTTTTACAGGAAGTCAATCCGGAATCATTACCTGTGCCCATCATGCGGAAGCGCGAATTATTGACGTCAAACCATACCGGATTCTTGCGGCTTTGGATTCGGGAAAGGTGGCTATTGTAGCGGGTTTTCAAGGCGTGAGCGAGAATAAGGAAATCACTACTTTAGGGAGAGGGGGGTCTGATACAACTGCTGTAGCGCTTGGGGTCGCTTTACGAGCGGAAAAAGTGGAGTTTTTCAAAGATGTCCCCGGGATATTCAATGCCGATCCGAAATGTGATCCAGCAGCCAAATTATTAACAAATCTTTCCTATAGCGAAGCTCTTGCGATTATCAAGCAGTCTTTACATGTTCGTTCATTTGTTGGACCCGTCAACTCATGCGTTGAAACGATCATATGTGCACAAGAGCGTTCCTTATCTCCGATTTTACATTATGAATGAAATCATGGCGTTCAGTTTTGGATCGTAAAGTCCTGAAAACTATTGCGCTATTCATCTACCCCTGCTAGATTGTATTTTTTGTCGATGAACAAAACATTGCTTTGTGCGGTCAAATTGGCAAGATATGATAGAAGATAATTGTTTGCCTATAATACTTTCCGATTTTCAACCCAAGCCAAAGAATGGTCATGTTTCCCTCTATCATCAGGCCATTCAGAATATACTCAGTCGGATCTTGCCTAAAGATCTTTTCAATATCAACTATGACGATCCGGAACAGATTGAAGACTTAAAAGAGCAGTATCATTCTCTCCTTCCACTTGTGGTCACGTTAAAAGAGGATGACGATGTGCCCGGCAACATGTCGTTCTATGTGATCTATAAACATCGTCCAACTGCATTTCGGTTTTTTTTCGAACTGATCAGCCGTTGGTTGCTGCCTGGTAAAAGGGTGGATGTCGTCATGGTATATTCTGCGGATTTCCATCTGCCGCAAATTGCGACAGAAGCTTATACGGTATGTGAAGTGACCGTGCGGGTTCATACCCAGCTAGAGTTGGAAGAAGTTCTAAGGAATATACCGATTATTGAAAGCGAAGCCCGCTTAGGAGTAGACTCTAGTTACTATGCAAGAAGGATTTTAGAGGTCAAAGGTCTTTCTAGCGATGAAAAAACTGCGATGATTCAGGAGCATATTGCTGCTTTGGTCCGAAGGCTGCCCAAGTATTTTGATCTCGATATTCTGTCCGAAATGCAACATGTCCTTGTTCTTTGCCGGGATGATTTCAAAGTCCCTAGAGAATCCCGTCATCTAAGTCGAATCATTTCCGTGGGCTACTTGTTTCGAAAAGCCACGAGAGAGGCTGTCAAACTTACCCCGGAGAAGCGGCACTTGACCCTTAAAATTTTCAGGACACAGCTCCGATTGACGGAAGGTGTGAAAAAAGTACTAGGGATTATCGTCGGTGTGAATTTTCTTAGGGAAAAAGAAGCTTTTGAAAGAAAACATCTTCTGACAGCTATTCAAAATTACATTCCTGATGTACAAGCTATTGATGGATCATTTCTAGCCAATAAACGCGGATCCGAAAATATTTGTACATTATATCTCGAAATAGAAAAAACAAACGGCCAGGAATTTTCTGATGAGGAAATCCGGATCCTTCGGCGTGAACTGCCTATAGATTTACGGGACCGGATCGAACATTTAATGCATCCTGTTTTTATGCCTCGCAATGAGGAAGAGATCATGCGTAATGTATTGACATTAAGCAATCAGATTAAATATTTGCGGGACATTCCTCAAGTTTTCATCTCATTTGATGAACAGACATATGCTAATCTTTTTTTCACAATCATATTGGTGAGGGTTGTGGAGCCAGGCAGTGCCTCCGTACAAGAATTGTTCAAAAATGAAAATTCGTTTCTTGGTTATGTGCATGACCGTTGCAAAATGCTGGGATATCTGCGAAAGAAATATACAAAAGAAGCGACAGTTTTTCGGGTCAAATTATCTAAGGAGCAGTTTTTACGGCGAGATCATTCCATCGATCTTTATAAAGCCCGTCAGGAAGTTGTGAGCGAACTCTCCCGGATTCTTGGCGAAATTCGCGATTATAACGGCGGCATGATTTCTAAGCAGCATGAACTTCTTTGCTTGGTTAGAGATCTATTAGGAGAAAATATTAAGTACAGCGATTTGCTTTTAGAGAATTTCTTCTATTCGCTGACCCCTGTCATTATGCGCACAGTCCTTGAGCCTGAGGCTCTTAAAACGTTATTCCTCATGCAAATCGATGCGATTGAAAGCGGATTTTTCAATGCTAACAGTTATGCTTGGAAAATTCGGGTCGATGCGGGCTTTGTATACGCCATCATCAAAGCTGAAGATCGTTCCATCAAAGAAGAAGTAAGCCGCATGTTAAATGCTTTAAACATGGATTCATCAGAGTTGGCAAACTCCTATGTGAAAGTCTATGATATCCCTTATTTGGGTTATATTTATCGCTGCCGGGATCCCCAAAAGCAGCAACAATTCTGCCAGCTCATTCAAAATAGCATTGAAGCCATGGATCATAGGCGCATAAAGCCAGTCAAGGCATTAACATCCAATGGTAATTTACCATAAATAGCTCAAGAGAGACAGGACAAACGCTATCGCAACCGGGGTTTTAACAGGTTCGAATTGGTACAGCTTGTGAAGAATGTTCACGATGCTCAACACGATTAGAGCCGGATAACCAACTTGAAGAATAGGTGCTAAGAATGAAGCAATCCCTGTGAAATTCAATGTAGATACAAAACATGCGATCACTAAAGTTCCAATCAAAGCTCTGCCATAGCTTATTTTATTATGCGCGATTTCTTTTTGGATAAATTCAGCAAAAACCACAGAAAGCGCAATCGCAGTTGTCAAACAAGCTAAGGCTACAGCTGCGCATACAACGATTCCCGCATAAGGTCCCAATACGTGGACGGCAACAATGCCTATCAACTCCTCTGCTTGGATAGCTTCCAACTGATCGCTATTGAAGGCGGCAACATAACTGAACCCGATATAGATAGCTGCCAGTAAGAACGCCCCGATGGCGCTTGCTTGTAAAGATAGTTTTATCAGACGCTTTTGGTTGTTGGGGTTATTTATGTCCATGTTCTTTTTTAAGCAGACCAAGACAACGGAGGAGAAGAAGAAGGCCCCTAATAAATCCATTGTTTGATATCCGTCTTTGAGGCCTTTGATAAAGACATCGATATGTTCATGAGAGGCGCTTGGAGCTGCTGGGGAGCTAATATAGCCTTTGACTATGATGATGGCTAAAGAGATTAGCAGCAAGGGAGTGAGGACGTAGCCAAGGATTTCAATAATTGTATTTTTTCTGATTGTGCAGGCAAAGACTAGAAGACATGAGACAATGCTGAACATTTCAAGGGAAATGCCGGGCATATACATTTTTATGGTCGAATATGAGAGGGCAATACAGCGCGGGATAGCGCCGAAAGGTCCGATTAATCCTAGAATAATAGTGGCGGCGATAAATCCTGGGAGAAAGCCTATTCTATTAAAAAAAGCCTTGTAGTCCCCATTGTATAAACTCATGGCGATCAATCCGGCGAAGGGTACACCGACGGCAGTGATCAAAAGTCCAAGAATAGCAAAAAAGTTCTTATCTTGTGCAAATTGTCCCAACGCTAGCGGGAATACGACATTTCCTGCTCCAAAAAACATGGAAAACATCGCCAATCCTGTTGCTATAGTATTGGATCTATCTGAATTCATGAAACCTCTTTATATTCGGAGAATTAAAATAACTATTTAATATTATATAGTAAAAATATTTATAATTCAATTTAAATTTTATTTGCTCTTTGTTTGTTTTATTTTCGCCAAGATGCTGTCAAGTTTCAAGATGTTGTCAAGTTTATGGTACGTCCTTAAAAAGTCATAGCAACGGAAATAAGGTAGCAAGGCCGTCCCGGCCTTGAATCCAGATCGGGACTATTGGTTGTTAATAGTCAATGCCGGGACGGTCTTGCTACCTTATGTCTGCAGCCATACCTTTTGAGAACATACAGTTTATGGTACGTCCTCAAAAAAAAGTCCTTGATGGCAGTAATGGGTCCAAGGATCTGAGGAACGGTGAAGGTTTTGACAGTAAAGTAAAATCTTTTATTCTAAATATGAATTCGATATACTCCGGTGCGTTATTCTAAAATGAGTACTGAATAGCTTTACAAAAGAAATACGATGAGAAAAGGGATCGTTTTTGCGCTCTCGGCCTGTTTTATATGGGGATGGATTTTTATTATTCCTCAATACATGGAGGGGTTCAGTTCTTTTGAAGTAACCTTAGGTCGTTATTTTTTTTATGGGACGATTTCATTGCTGATATTGTGTCACAAGCTCTTGCAAGGGGGGTGTCGTTATCCGCTGGCTATTTGGACCAAGTCTTTTATCTATTCCATTTTTGCTTCCATCGGGTACTATACATTCGTTGTTCTATCTATGCGGTATTGTTCTCCGGCCATGTGTGCCTTAATTTTAGGGACGAGTCCCATAACAATTTCATTCTATGGCAATTGGAAACAGCAAGAGTGTCATTTTAAGGCATTGATTATTCCTTCCATTCTTATTTTGCTAGGTCTTGTGATTATCAATATGCCCCATCTTCGCATGAGTATATCGCCGTGGGAATATAGCATCGGGATTTTTTGCGGATTTATTTCGTTAATGGCCTGGAGTTGGTATGCAGTGGCGAATTCACTTTTTTTAAAGAGTCATCCGCATGTGGCTTCTAGCGATTGGTGTACTTTGATTGGAGTTTCGACGCTGATCTGGGTAATGATATGTGCTGGTATTTTCTTCTTCATTTTTGCCGATGAGGAATTAGAGCTTGATAAATTTTCAACATTGACTCCACTACTGAGAAATTATCTCATCGGCTCTTCTTTATTGGGATTTATTTGTTCTTGGCTAGGAGCTTTTCTATGGAATAAGGCCAGTTTCCATTTGCCTGTTTCCTTGGCTGGGCAATTGACGATTTTTGAGACAATTTTTGGAGTGGTTTTTGTCTATGCAATCGCTCAGGAGCTTCCTCCGCAGACAGATTGTTTAGGCATAGCATTTTTGCTTTCCGGCATTGTATATGGCATTCGCATCTCGCTTCGACATTCCATGAAACATGCAATCACCTAATGAAAAAACAACAAATGTGGGTTCGCTAACGGTCAAAAGTTGTTGTTGATGGCTTTGGATAAATTGTCTAATTGAGGAAAACATGAGTATTTGTTGTGTTGTGAGTCGGTTCATCTTTATATGGTCAATCCTTAGCTTTATTTATTCTGCGGAAGCGATGGCTGAGTTTCCACTGGTGTTTCCCAATCCCGTTGATATTGTTTATATTTGGGTGAATGGCAATGATGAGTCTTGGCAATCCATAAAAAAAATGCATGAGGACTTATATGAGTCAAAGGAATGTAAAGCATTCGATGCGGCTTCCAGCAATAGATTCAAAGATAATGATGAACTAAAATACTCTCTACGTTCTGTTTGGAAGAATGCGCCTTTTGTCAATCATATCTATATTGTGACGATGGATCAAGCGCCTGAATGGCTATTGCCGCATCCGAAAATTTCCATTATCGATCATAAGGAAATATTTTCAAATCCGGACTTTTTGCCCACGTTTAACTCTCACGCTATTGAAAGCAATTTGCACCGAATACCAGATCTCCATGATCATTTTCTTTATTTTAATGACGATGTTTTTTTAGGAAGGCGAGTCACTCCTTTTGATTTCTTTACCGAAAATGGGGAATTGTTTGTTCTTTTTGAAGCTTCATTAAGTCCCTCTGGCCCTCCTGCCGGCAACGAGACTTCTTACCGATTGGCTTGGCGGAATACCAATGCATTGCTCGATCACTTATACGGAAAAGAAGAGAGGTTTCGTTTATGTCATGCTCCTTTTGCATTAATAAGATCCTATATTGAGGAGACGGAAGGTCAATTGCCGGATGTGTTCCTTTCAAATTCTTCTCATAAATTTCGCTCAAGCAAGGACTACAACCTTACGAATGGCTTATTACAATACGATTGGGTATATAAAGGCAAGGTCTTGAAAAGTAATTTAAAAAATAAAATGGTTACTTTGCGGGACGATGATCGATTTATCCGTACTGCCAATGCGATTGCTGCACTAAAAAAGCAAAAACCTCATACGTTTTGTTTACAAGACAATATGAAAGATAATTGTGAGAAAACCAAACAGCTGGCTAAAGAATTTCTAGAAAAATTGTTCCCAGAACCTGCTCCATGGGAAAAAAACTAATCGAATTCAAAAAATTGAGGCTATTAGTTTAATTTTTTCCAATGAAATAAAAAGAAGAACTCCTCCTAGGCTAAGCTTTAACCTAATTCTTGTCTTAAAACTGCGAAGAGATGGCAGCAGGTAGCTATGGGTGTAAACCCATGGAATAAAAGGATTTACGGATGAAGCCGCGAATGCGGCGACAGAAAGAAAAAAAGGGTTTCGTCCACTCGCCTAAGAGTACATCCTCAGAATTCTACGCATAAATGTAGATACAGCTTACTGCAGTTTTCTGTCGCCGCATTCGCGGCTTCATTCCTAAACTCCTTTATTCCATGGGCTTACGCCCATGGCTATCTGCTGCCACTGCTTCGCAGTTTAAGACAAAGATTAGCTTGACGCCTATGCCCCTCCGGGGTTAATCCGTATTTATGCCACTATCCGTAGCTGCAGCTCGTCTCCGCTTTGCTCGCGAGCTTTGCTAACGGGCTACAAAATGCGGCCCTACTGCGTAGGGCTAGCACAAGGACTCTATACCTCGCGAGGTATATCTACTCATGAATTATGTTGAGATGAACGTCATATGAAAAATGTAGCTAGACCCACGTAGTGGGTCCTCATTTTCCACAACAACCCATTTTTGGGAGTTCGCAAAAAGCACTAATCTGCTAATTTGCCTGTCTAAATCATTCTTTTGATCTGCATAGATAGTGACAATGTACGCCCTCAAAAAGTTATGGCGGAGGACATAAGGTAGAGCAGTCACTATTCAATAGACTATTTTGATTTTTTGAAGAAGGAATGCAATGTTTAATCGTAATAGATTCCTTCCCTATAACAATCTCGTCGATGAGCAAACGGATTACTTTTTGTTTATCTGTTAATGATAACTCGTTAGGCGATGCTGTTAATCTTTTTTCAAGATATTCCAGCGAGGCCCTAAAATCAATATTTCTTTCATACTCCCCCCTCCTGGCGCTTATTGTTTCTAGTTCCTTTTCCAGCTCCTCCATCTTCTTTTTTATTTTTTCCATACGAGAACGAAGCTCTTCAACCGTCAAACAATTGCCATCTTGGTAAGCATCCAATAGCTTGTCTTTAGCGGTCAACAGTTGCTTTAATTCCTTTTCGATCTTTCCTTGCCTTAACCATTCATCCCCTTTTTGCTTATTTTCATTAGCCCTACGAGCGATTTCTTGCTGCAAAAGTGAAGGGTCTTTTAATAATCTAACAACTTCATTCCATACTGCTGCATCCAATTCCTCTTGCCTTAATGATCGATTACCACATTTAGGCACATGCTTCATAAGCATACTATGGCAGGTATACGTTACTTTCTGGTTTGAAGATCTTTTTTTCTTATAAAAAGAACATCCACATTCCTTACAAACCAATACACCTTGTAATAAGGATAATTCCTTGGTGTTACGGGTAGAAAACTTTTTATTTTTTTCAATTAGCTCTTGGGCTATTTGAAAATCATTTTCAGCAATAATTCCAGGTACAGATATTGGGATCCAAGTGTCTTTGGGGCGTTCCCTTCTTGCATTGCGAGATCTGGTGATTTTTTTACCATTGCAGCGCACTATTCGGTTTGGAACACCTTCACATTTCTCTGTTTTTCCAAAATATGCTGTCCCGATATATGCTTCGTTTTTTATAATGTTCCTTATCGTTGTCCGCTCCCAGTGTTTTCCCTGCTTCGGAGTCGAGATTCCTTTCTCGTCTAAATGCTTACCTATTGCCGCAATAGAGTAGTTTTTTTTGGTATAAAGAAAGAATATCTCCTTAACTACATTAGCCTTCTCAGTATTTATTTCATATATTACCAACTCTTCCCTTTTAACATAGTTGTAGCCATACGGAGTGTGTGGAAGTACGGATAGTTTGCCCATTTTAGCTTTGTAAAGACGGCCTCTCCTACATCTATCGGCTATTTTTTCACGCTCGTGTTCTGCGAACACTCCGAGCATGTCACGCATGAAACGCTCTTCAGGAGTTGTTGCTGACTTATATTTCACACATTCTACTATAACACCTGCTTTTTCGAATTCTTCTAACAGAATGGTTTGGTATGCGCTTTTACGGGCTATACGATCAAATTCATATAAAATTATCAGATCTGGTCCTCCATCTCTTACGAGATCTCTCAATGCATCTAAACCTGGTCTATCCAGATTTTTTCCGCTCTGAGCTTCATCCTTAAAAATCCATTCATCGATGACAGTGTAATTGTTAGCTTTGGCAAATTGCTGAATCGCGTCAATTTGACTATCAATGGTTTCTTCCTTTTTCTGCCTGTCTCCCGATACACGGGCATATATTGCTGCCATTTTCGGTTGTTTTTTGATTTCCACTAACTGACTCCTCTGGTGAGACTATAAACTGCTTGTCTGAAAAAATCTGGTAAGCTCCCATCAATTTTTCCTTAAAATTTCTTTTAAATACACCTTCACTCTCAACTACATATTTTGTATATTTGCGACTCATTGTCCTCTAAAAAGTATCAACGTGTTATTCACTGTCAAAACGATCAAATTTTACAATGTAGAGAGGTAAATGTTTTTTTCAAAGCAAAAAAAGTCTATTGAAATGCGTCTGTTAGCAAGGCCGTCCCGGCCTTGAATTGTTTAAAAGCCAGATCGAGACGATCTGGTTACCTTTTGCCGTGACTTTTTAAGGACATACGTGACAATTTGTCTAGAGTATTACCTACTCTTGTTATTAATGAATATAGTCATTAATATATTGATTTAATAAGTGGGAATTTTTTTATGATCAAAAATCAGTATAGCTTTGTTGTTGAAAACCGGTCTTTTTATATACAGCGTTTGAATGAGAAACCAAAAAAACATATTTCCAGTATTGAAACATTAAGAACGATAGAACGCATATTAAAAGAAAAATTACCTTATTGTGCGAAACCTCTTCAAGATGTTATTCATTGTCCGCCATATGAACGATTGAATAAATTAGGGGAAATGGCTTCACAAATTCATGAGGACTATAAAAGAAAAATAGAAAAATACAGTGCATTTCGAAAATATGCCAATAAGGCGAAAACAGAAGCACTGCAAGCTATACATTTGAGAATTAAAAATTATATTTTACCTCCGCCAGTATTGCCCTTGCCAGAAGAATTAATTCAAAAGATACTTGAATATTTAAAACTTCCGAGTCTAGTTCTTTTTGCTCAATTGAATCGTGATGGAACTTTTCAGGCCGGAGAACAGATTCTTAAGAGAGCTAAGAAATTAGGGTATATAGGTAATGCTAAAAACCATGCCTTCATCTACTTGCAGTGTTTATTTAAAGAAGTAGAGGCAGCAGTCAAGTGCGACATGGTGCCCAAAAAATATATGCATGACATCAGGGATCAAAAACCTTTGGAATCTTCTGGAGGGGCTTTGCAGACAAGCGTGCACGATGATGCGGAAACGATTGCTTTTTTAAAGCAATCAGTAAAAATTACAGAAAAACAAGTCTTAGGCCTACTTCCTAGGTCATATGAGTTTTATAATCATAAGCACAAAATGATCATAGATCCAGAGGATGTGTTGCATAATTTAAAACAAGCGTCACGGGAAGATGTGGTCAACATATTGGTCAATAAAAAATGCTATATGGATTCCTTTCAACGATTTCGACAAACTTTTAAGCAAATAAGCACAAGTGATACAAGTATCTCAGCACCCAATACTATCCAAGAGATAGATTCCAAAGCCTTGTTTTTAGCGGCTAGACATGGTGATAAAAATGTGATCAAGCTCCTGCTTGCTTCTGGAGTTGATGTTAATGCCAAAGATGAATCAAATTGTACGCCTTTACTATTAGCTATAAAAAATATTAAATGCGAATTCACTATGGTTGATGTTGTTAAATTTTTAATTTTTAAAGGTGCGGATATCAACGCAGAAGATCTCAATGCGGACACACCTTTAATGCTGTCACCATACGCAGAAGTCACACGTTTATTACTTGAATCGGGAAAATTGACTACTCTAGACCATATGAGCCATTCAGGTAATGCTTTACATTGTGCTGTCAAACGAGAATACCGTGGAATCGAAAATCAAAGCTGTCAACAAGTTGAGCTTCTGTTGAGCCTCGCAATGGACATTAATGCCAGGGATAAAAATGGTCGTACAGCCTTGATGATGGCCCTCATTGATCGAAAGGAAGGTTTAGCGACTCTGTTGGTCGAAAAAGGGGCTGATGTAAATGTCGTTGATAACTTGGGAGAAACACCCTTAATGCGGGCAAAGTCTATAAAAATGACAAGTCTCTTACTCAAATCGGGAAGATTAACCACGATTGATCATGTAAATACACTCCAAAAAAACCGCACCGCTTTACATTCTGCGCTTGCAACAAAAAATTTTAGGCAAAGTCAGCTTTTAATTGCATCTGGAGCGGATATACATATAAGGGATCGCAATGGATGCAATGCTTTGATTTTTGCCATACAGAACCGAAGTCTTGAAATTGTTAAAATCTTAATCGCAAAAGGGGCTGACGTTAATGCAGCGGATGTTCATGGTAGCACACCGTTAATTTATGCACCGAATTTGGAGATGACGCGTGTATTAGTCGAATCGGGAAGGTTAACCACGATTGATCATATCAGTCTGGTAGCGGAAAAAGCGAGTGCATTACATTGTGCCGTCTTACGAGGAGACACCGCGAGCATAGACTTTTTGTTTCAGTGGGGAGCCGACAAGAATGTAAGAGATGTAGAGGGGAGTACGCCTTTAACTTTAGCCAAACGATATAAAATGATAGGGGCAAAAAGTTTGCTTTTGTCTTATGGTGCAGATGTTTAAAACGGATTTGGGAAATATTGTGAAAATGATCCATTTAGACCGCGCGAGGTATACCGTTCGAGAATGGGTATTGAGATTCGGTTATTTGAGTTGGTCTAAATGAAATTTATGCAGGAACCGATGGATGACCGGACCGAAAATAATAGCCATGACAACTAGGAAGATGATCCCGCTAAATAAAGCATAGCTTCCTGCAAAAATTTTGCCTGCATTGGTCTGTAAATTTGATACCGGACCCATTCCGGATAGAATCATGGCTGCGTTAACATAAGAATCGATGAGGGACATCTTTTCGAAGTGATGATATCCATACATTCCGAGAATGAGAGAAAAAAAAATGATAGCACAGGCTATTAAAAAATTCTTTGCTAATTTCTGAATAAATTGTTTTCTAGGCATGAGTTTAGAATGTTTGTCTATCATAAGGACCTATTTTCCAAACTTGACTATATAAAAAAAAGACAGAGGAACTTGGTTCCTCTGTCTACGAATCCTCGGAATCCTAGAGTAAGCCTAGGATTTCACCGCCCGATTCCTTGGCAAATTAATTGCAGCAAGGAGTTGTTGGGCATGGATTTGAGCATCCTTGATCTCCACATACATGTTTCCAGTAGTATTTTGGTACATATCTGCAGTGTTGGTCGCAAACCCATTTTTTGCATGTTTTGCAATCTTCAACATAATAATATTCTGGCTCTTTGCGGCAGAGTGTTTCGCAGTAGTACTCAGGAACATATCTGCAGCGTTTTACCTCATAATATTTTGGTACATAGCGGCAGCATTTTTTCTTACATGGAATTTTTTCTTCTACACAACGTTTTGTTGTATAGTAGCATGGTTCATAGTGCACATATTTGCACCAGCAATCGTTTGTTCGTTGGTCTTCGCATGGATGGTCTGCTGGACAGCAGCCTTCACCTTGCGCAACCTGATCCGAACATGAAGAAGTTTGGACCGGGGCAGAATCTCCATTATCAGAATATGCATTCTGAGTCATGAGAATACCAAAAAAGACTGCGCCCATTAGGAACAACTTTTTCATAGCTCTCTCCTTAAAATATACCGTTGATACAGACTTTATTCGGATTGCAATCCGAGTTTTAATCTAAGGAGTTCGTCTGCCTTGGCAGTACCGAACACTTCCAAAGCAATCAAATACACCTTCAAGTTCAAAATGATTAATTTATTGAATTTTTACAAATGATTTGTTTATTTTTGAAAAAATTATTTCTTTTAGGCATAACCACAAGGAGTTAGGTTTTTTCGATTCGTGTAATGTTTAATCTAAAAAAATGAAACTGTGTATTGTTTAATGTAGTTGGTTGATTATTAGGTAGTTAAGACATTGTGCGATAGTTTTTATATACATATTGCATTACTGCAAGTTTTTGTTATTCAATAGATTTGATCGTTTTTTTTATTTAGATAGAAGATAAAGATGAATGGAGGTTTTTTTGCACATCCTCAAAAAGTTATGGGTAACAAGGCTGCTCGGCCTTGAATTTAGACAGAGCGAGAGTTAACCAGATCGTCTCGATCCGGTGTTCATATTCAAGGCCGGGACGGCCTTGTTACCTTATGTCTGCCGTCATAACTTTTTGAGGACGTACGTTTTTACGCTTATTGGTTGAATTGTATGAAAGCATTGCTTGCATTTTCCCATTCAAGAAATGCATGTTCCAATTTGCGTTCTAGATCGGTCTTGAGGGATACGATACGGTTTACTTCTTCGCGAGAAGTGAGTGTATAAAACGTTGAGGAAGCCATTCTTTCATCAATTTCTCGGATTTCTTTTTCTATTTGATGGCATTGTTTTTCGGCTTGAGCGATCTTTTTTTCCAGTTGTGAGCGCAGTTTCTGAATTTTTTTTTGGTCTTCATATCGGATTTTTCCTCCATCGGCCAAGGAGGGATTATTGTCGTTTTTTGTGCGTTGTTTGGAAGAAAAAGTGAGAAGGTCCAGCTCTCTTTTTTCCACATATTCATCATAAGAGCATTGATAATCTTTTAAGTCTTCGGTGGTCATTTCAATGATGCGCTCTGCTAAATGTGAGACGAAATGGCGATTATGGCTGACAAAGAGGATAGTGCCCGGATACTCCTGTAAAGCTTCTAAAAGAGCTTCGGTTGCTTCCATGTCCAAATGGTTTGTCGGTTCGTCAAAAATGAGGACATTATGTTTGAGCACCATCATTTTCGCTAGAATCAGGCGCGCTGTTTCACCCCCGCTTAATACATCGACTGGCTTATGCACATCATCGCCTGAAAATAGGGTTCGTCCGAGAATTTCCCGCAAACTTTGTTCGGGCATTTGCGGGTCATGTTTGGAAAGCCAATCCAGAAGTGTGATAGACCCGTTTACTTCGCGGCGATGGTCTTGCGGAAAATACGCGATATGGACGTTATAACCCCAGTCAAATGATCCTTCATCCGCATGGACTGAACGGTTGAGGATTTCTAGAAGGGTGGATTTTCCGATACCATTGGCTCCTACAAATGCGACCTTTTCGCCTTTTTCGATCTCAAAAGAGACTCCATGCAAGACTTGTTTGTCACCGTAGGTTTTTTTGATGTTCTGTGTTTTGAGGACCGTATTTCCGGATTGTCTAAAAAGGTCAAAGCGGAGATGAGGATAACGTCTGGAGCTAGGTTGGATATCTAACGAATCCATTTCTTCTTCTAATTTTTCCACGAGCCGCATCTTGGACTGAGCTTGGCGTGCCTTGCTGGCCTTAGCACGGAAGCGGTCGATAAAACTTTGGAGGTCGGTTCTTTTTTTATCTTGTTTCATCAACAGAGCGGCTTTTTGCTCCTGTTCGAAGGCTTTTGCTTCTTCGAATGCGTCATAGTTCCCTTTGTAAATGGTGATCGTTTCTCTATCTAAGTCTATAGTGTGTGTACAGACACTATTCAGAAAAGTCCTATCATGCGAACTGATGACCAGTGCGCCGGGGAAATTGGCAAGGTATGTTTCCAGCCAGCGAATGGAGAATATATCGAGATGGTTTGTCGGCTCGTCAAGGAGAAGGATATCGGGTTGGCTGAAGAGGACTTGCGCTAACAGGACCCGTAGTTTATAGCCTCCGGATAGGGTTCGCATGGGATGAGAATGGAATTTGGTGGGGATGCCCAGTCCTTCTAAAAGTTTACCGGCTTGGCTAGGAGCTGCATATCCATTGTGATGAGCGATGGCTTTTTCGAGCCGGTCGAGCTGGAGGCATTGTTCTTCGGAAAAATCGCTTAAGTCCAAAAGTTGTTGTTTTTCTTCCAAGGCTTTCCAAAGAGCTGGTTTACCCATAAGAACGGTGTCGAGGATAGGAACTTGCTCATAAAGGAATTGGTTCTGCTTCAGGGATCCGACCGAGACTTGTGACGGGATAGAGATGGTTCCGGAATCGGGAGTTTGTTCACCGATGAGCAAAAAAATCAGAGTGGATTTCCCTGTCCCATTTGCTCCCACGAGCCCATAATGCTCTCCGGGATTTAATTGAAAGTTAGCATTGCGGAAGAGGATTTTACCTCCGAAACGCATAGTGAGGTTTGCGGCATTGATCATAAACAGAGATTGTACTGCATGATCGAGTTTTTGGGCAACATGAGTATGTCTAATGTTTTCTTCTGGACCGTTTCATAGGAGGTTGCACAATAGCGGAATCCGGTTCTTTACGCGAAGATTTAGTAGAAATAGTAGAGGCTTCCTGAACCTCCCGGAAGATTTGCTGCAGGGTGGTTCCTTCCCATGGAGAACCCTTGTGCCATCTCTGTCTACGCAATTTTTGCATGCGCTGGAAAAAATGCATTTTCTCGACCATATTTCTTTCTTCGATCCAAGTTTTGAGCTGTTTTTTCATCTCCGCATGATAACCCACGGTTTCGCCATTCAAGAACTCCAATTGAGCCTGTATTCTCTCTATACCTTTTTCTGAGATGGATGGTGAAGATTTTTCCCAGCAAACCCCTTGAACATCGTGGAGGGATAGGTCGAAACCTAGCGGTGCTTTTTGCTTCTTCGAGAGCTCGTTCATCCATCCTCTTAACTTATTTGTTTCGTCCTCTCCCAGAATGATGTATCGGGAACTAGAACGATGATCTTTAGGAGTAAGCTGAAGGAAGTATTTCACTGGAGGCAGGTATTTTTCAAACAAATCGCGGTCTATTTTTGTGGCTTCCAGTGGGATAATCCGTCCATTTTTCTCTCTTTTGGAAAAGAAATTCTCTGTAGCATAAATTGTCGGATCAAAGCCTCCTTTCGGTAAGACTCGAGAAAGAGGCTCAAGAAATAAGGAAGGATGTTTTCCTTTAGCGGGGATGGTATATCCGGTGGAAAGAAAAGCCTCCGGATTTGTTTTTAAAAAAGTAGAAACAGGTGGTTTATTTCTGAAAATTGCATCCGGGTCCCAATGGAAGGGTCTATAGGAGAAGACATTATTCTCAACAAATTCTTGATTCTCTTGTTCGAAGTTTTGTTCGATTTGAATTGTTCCATTTAAACGATCGCTTGCCATATCCTTTTCGGTTTGCATATGCGCTAGGATTTTAGAAGCGCGCGCAATGACTTGGTTTTGCTCGGCGAGATCTTGATCGGAAAGAATATCCGAGTAGAGTTCTTTATAGCCGATCACATCATTTTGGAATTGTTTAAAAGGGTCTTCCGGCGGATAGAGACTTGAATCTTTAACATATTCATCCAAGTCAAGGGTATCAATGAATAGAGAACGATACGAGTGGAATAGAGATACTTTTTGGGGTATCGTCGGCTGGGCAATAATTTGGCGCAAGGCAGCTGAGCGATAAATGCTATGAATGTGGTCTTGATGGGAGGGGAGCAGAACTTTCGCCAGACGGTTTGTTTCATTTTGTAAACACCATAGGATTAAAGAGGGTATGTCAAATTGTCCAAATTTAGCAGAAATTTCTTTTGTAATATCAGAGGGGCTCCAAAGATCTATTTTCTGCCCTTTACCCCATTGGCGCATGCGCTTACAACCTTGGATGAGATCGGTGAGAGTTAATCCTTGATTGATCAACAATAAAGCCTGGCTATTAATAGGCTGTTCGATATCAGTGCCTGTGCTATGCTGCTGGTCACAGTAAGTGATCCTCTTAGAGGGCGGACATACATCCTCATTAGCCGATATGATTTTACCTCTGCGATCGATCAGTCTTTGTTTATTGTCTTTGTCGAAAAAGAGGGCGTAGAGGATGGTCGAAGATGATTGAGCTAAAAGGTTTTGCGCTACAATGCAATTGTCTTGGCCTTCATAAAATGCCTGAGGGTCTATGATCATTGAATAGTCCCATGAGGGCTTTTTCAATAGCATTTCATCCGTTGAAAGATTTGTACATTCTGTATTCAGAAGCAAATGCATCGCTTCCCCGTCGGCAGTTTCATCAAAATGGCATTCCATATTGACGGGATAAGTTAAATAGTGGCTGGGAGTCCCAGAGAATGCGATGATTTTTTTGAATAAAATTCTGCCAAGGTCTTGAGCGCTGCTGGACATTTTTTCTTTCTGAACAGTAAGCTGTGGGAGTAGGTAGGTATGTAAGTACTCAAAGATCACGGCAGGTTGGAAAGAAAGATTGTGATGTAAGGTTTTAAGGATAGCTGTATCCTCAAGATTTAGAAATTCGAGGGCAAAGTCAGGGAGGTAGGTTTTTAGGTTTTTATTAGGGAGTGTATTGTTATCGCCCAATCGCGATTCTCGTTTGTGCACTGCTTGCCAGCCTTGGACGACAGAAATTATTTGCTTTTGAGACAACCCTCTATTTAAATACAATTGGTAGGTGTAATTAATTAAAACATCAATTTTTTGGAATTTAGCGCTTTTTGCCGGATTTTTATTATGATTATAGGGAATAGCGATTTCCAGTTCATCTGAGAATCCATATTGGACATCTAGGCGTCCTTTTAACGTATGAGGAAGATATACCTGCAACTGAGCTCTGACATATCTAAGTTTTTGTTGGAGTGCTTCTGGTTGTTGGTGCAGCCAATTTTCTAATGTCTGGTGCCCTGCATGAGGCGTGGCTTGGACTTCACAACATAGGTACCGGCAGCAAAGGTCTATAGATTCTGCAGGAACTAGGCGTTTCGATACCGCTGCAGCTAGCAGTGGAAGTTGTTTATTACGATATAGACTAGTTGAGAACCTTTTTTTGTAATTCGAGGCAATCGGAAAACTGCTGGCAGGGTCGATTTCTTGATTGATTTGCAGTATATCAGAGTAAATCGATTCCATTTCTTCCCATCGCCAAGCAGGAAGGATAATTTCCTCATCCAGAGCATAATTCAGATAGTGGGTTGGTTTTAGGACAAGATCTACTTCATCCATAATAGCGGTGCTGTTCTCTAAAAACGGTTTCAGGAGGTTTTCTAAAGAAAGCAAATTCCGGCAAACTGCCTCATCGCCGCCATTTTTTGTGATTTGATCCAAATGTTGCTGGTAACACAATAAGAGCGATTGAATCGATTGCGGCTCACTGATGACTACATCGCGATTCTTCCAAGCTTTGATTTGTTGGCCATGTATAGATGTTAATGTATGTTCATTCAGCGCGGTTTTCCTGTCGAAATGAAAAACATGGACAAGACGATGGGAAATGTTGAGCAGCGTATGTTGCAGATCTTGGACATTGGTAGCAAAGTTGCCCGAAGGAACGATATTCACAACACAATTGTTTTTGTGTCCCTCTAAAAGAGCAAATAGGGCTGTTAGAATTTTAGTTTTTCCTTCTCCGCATCCTAGCTGAAAAAAAGTTTTTGGAGAATGGAGCACCTTGTGCATAATGTCAAACTGTTTTGGTTTAAGCAACTTACTGAATTTATATTCAAAATAAAGGAGGATTCTATTGACATCGTCATCAATGGGTTGCAGTTCTTTGTGGCCTTGAGAGGCTAACATACCTAAATCATGCTGTGAAGCGGATGGGTCTTCAGCTTTTTTAGCGATCAGTTTTAGGTGATATAACTTCAAGGAGCTCAGCAAATAAGTATGTAATGACTCGAAAAATATTTTTTCTTTTTCTGTCTCAGGTCTTCCTTCTTTTACCATCATCCAGTCAAGGGCATCTTCGATCGCTTTTTCCTGATGCAGATCCCCAATTAGTTCAGATGTTTTTTCTAAAAAATTCGAATTAACTGTCGATGAAGGACCTTTAGAATTTTCGTAATTATTTAAGAATTTAACAATAGAGTTTTGGTAGGCTCCAGCCTTGTTTTCTTCATTATGTATTTCATTCTGGATACTTGTTATAAAGAAGTCACGGGTAATTGTATCTTTGAATGTATAGGTGAAAGTCTTGTACTTGTAATAACTGGTTCTTAGTCTTTCAATGATTGTAGCATTCAGAGAGTTTTGTGTGATTTGGGGATTGCGGAAAAGAAGAGGTTCTAGAGGAAACGTAGAAGCGTGATCATTTTTAACTGCGCATGTAAAAAAATCTTCCAAATCGAAGGGAATGTCCGCTGTCTTAGTTGCAGAATTTTGCAAGGGATTGAGCAACGCCTTCATCAGATCATAATTTTGACCGATAACTAGACTTTCGTTAGTTTGCAGCAGAGTGTTTAATTCGTTATAATGTTCTTTTTCTAAAGATTTTTTTTTGTGTCTATACCATTCTGTTTGTTCAGCTCCTGGGAATATTGAAACTTTTTCCGGAGGAAAGGAAGAAAAAGTCCATGCACTGAATTCTGCAGCATAGGCGAAAATGAAATTCTCAAGAAGTCCTGGCAGTTCTTGTTTAGATAGCGGTTTTGAAAATAAGCCTTGAAACACCTTGGTTGTCTGCAAAGAGCCATCTTTTGCCTTCTCGATGAGAAAATGAAGCAAAGCATACTCAACCTCAAATGAGGCTGGCAGGGTTCCAGGTTTCTTCTCAATCACGTGTTTGTATTCTTCTTGAGAAAGAAAAAATATTGAAGCTTTGAGCTCTTGGATTTTTTTAAAATTATTTCTTTTAACAGCTATCAAGAGTTGACATAACAGGGAAGGGAAATAATAAGAAAGTGTATTGACGGGCCGGACCTTGTCCATTGCACTTTTTGGGTGCCATTCCGGGAAATCGGTTGGTATTTTTCTTATAGCTTTCACATCAAATTTTTGGCAGCGCAGCTTAACCATTGTGATGTCGAAATAGCGCAATGGAATCCCGTCCGGAAAACTAGGAGGTTTGCCCAAACTTTCGAAATATGATGAAAAGTAAGATAACCATCCCTTTGCATACCCTTGGCTTAAAAATTCACCCAACTCCTTATCCGGAATCCTCAGTAAAGGGTCGATATTAGAAACTTTTGATGTGTAATCCAATACAACCTGTCCTATTTGATTATATAGATCCCTAGGAAGCTCGGGATGCAGCTTTGCATGTATGTGGAGAGTGTGTTTTGCGTATGCTTCCAACATTTGCCTGATGAAGTGCAGAAGAACAGCCCGATGGTTCGGGTGAGTGCAAGCCTTTTCCCTGTCAATGATCTGTAAGAAAAGCTCGATTTCTTCCTTACCTAGATTAGAGGCCGTTGGGATCTTTTTCAGATAATGAAGGCTTTCCCGGTAATTGTGTGCTTGGAAATGCAATCCTGCTAGAAATAACACAGCCTTGGGCTGTGAACTCGTGTATCCCATGGTTTCTTTATGATAAGGAAGAATACGACTATTGTCGGATTCTTTAAAGTAGAGAAAATACTTTTTCTCTAGACATGGATTCGAATCAATAAGAGCACAAAGCCTTGGGTCTAAAGGGTTTTCGATTTTAGGTGATGCGGGGCAAAAAGGCGTTTCAGGGACAAGAAGAAGGCGATCTCCACGATCGTTTTTCAAAGAGATTACTTGTCCGACATTTGGAACCGCACTATGGGCATGAATGGCTATAGAATTCGTCATCGGATTGGAGGCGTCCCCCAGGTAAAATCCCTTGTGCTGTTCGCAATGATATACATCTTGGCGCCTATCAAAACGAAGATTAAATCTGGGCAATTCGATGGCATGGATTTCCTTCGACTCTTTGGAGGTTCTCCATATCCATGCATGGTAAAAATCTTCAGGTATCCATGACAGCTTGGCCATAAAAGAAGAGTTAAATGGATTCATCCATAAATCGTTGGCAAGATCTTGAATTTCAAAGTGTTGGAGATGGCAATGCATGGCGAAAGCCCTATTCGACTGGATGTCGATCACAACCATCATCTGAAGGTTTTGAGATACCCATCTTTGGTATCGTTGATGGTTTGAAAATAGTAGAGAGCGGATCGAAAATTTGTCATCAGAAACAGTAAAAATTTGCGGATAGCCTTTAGGATAATTGAAAGGGTCTTCCAAAAAGAGATAGTCTTGGTTGCAATCAATGCTTTCACCAATGTCATGCTGCAGAAGTTCTTGGATGATTTCCTTTAGACGCCTTCCGTAACAAAAGACCATCGGGAAATCTCCAAAAAGTTGGATACCAGCATCCTGGTTAGGAAGGAAATACTGTTGGCGCTTTTCATCAAAAAGGAATTGATTGCAATGTTCTTCCTCTCTGAGAATAGTTTTAAGCGCTACATGATTAGGATCAAAAATTCCTTCGAGACAATGAACTGGCTGCAGGCGCTTTGTCAGAAGGCCTGTATATAATTCAAATACAAAATCTCCCCATAGGATCTGATTAGATGTTCTATCGAATATAGGGAATTCGGCGGGGTGAGGAATATTTATCGAGCGGAATAATTCTTTCATCAAAACAGAGAGGTCTGCTTTACCAATAATTTCCACCAAGTGTGCTCTTCCCTCCTGTAAACGGCGAGAAAGAATTTCTCTGTTGGGAATGTCCTTAGCCCTTTTTGCAAGCAAAAAGGAGATTTTTAATTGGTTTGTCAGCCAGAGTGTGTCATATTGTCCTCTTCTTACAGCCCTTTCAAAGTACCAGGGAGCTATTTCAATAAGTTCCTGAAGCGAGACCGATTCAACAAGACCCTTAAGCAACTCTTCGGAAAGTGAATTTTCGAACAAAAGCGGTTTTGATGCCTCTATGATACTATTGTGCCATGCCAAGGATTCCTGGATAAGATTTTCCGTGAAATCAATGAAAGCCACTGTCGAAAAATCCCGATTTTTAATGGCATAATCGGAAAGAGATAATAAAAGGGTTTTTAAAATTGTGAGAGAATGATGGTTCTCATCTCTTGCAATTTCAGATAAAAAAGGTGTCAGTCGATTATTATTGGCTGCAGGTTCATTAGGGAATAGATTTATGGAAAATAACAGACGGATAAATGCAGTTTTGCCTTCTTCGGTTTGAAGAAAGGATTGATTCTCCTGAAAAAATCGAAGAGTTTCAGGCACTCGCAAATTTTCCAGTCTCTGAATGTGTTCAAGATGACGAATTTGTTCATAGGTAAGAAGATTATGCTGAGTACCGGATGCCGGAAATGCTTTCCCTTTCTCAGCCATGGCATGGTGCAATAAAGGATCTTTAAAAATCGTTAACTGATCCTCATAGGCCCTCTTCCATAAAGTATCAATGTTTGCACCTTGGATAACGTAGGAAAGAGATTGGTTCGTTTGCACAACGTTATGGAAGCTAGGCGTGCCTTTATCGAAATGTGTCGCAAAATATTGATTCCAAAGATGCCAAAATATGGGCGGCATCATTTGGCTTTGATTGATGAAAATATTGTGCGGAAAATGCTGATCTTCGCTTTTAGCCTGTTTTAAAAGATTCGTCTTTGATAAGAACTTTTCAACGAGAGTTTTTTTTGGATCTTCGAGGGAAAACTCAAATTTCAAAGTAGAGGAGTTGTTATCTAGAGAAGGATTTGTCCATAAAAGAAACTTTTTTAATGGTGTCGAAAAAGCATACTGTTGAATACTGATCAGGCGTTTGACAAGAAAGAAATTTCCGATAACAGGTGTGTAGCATTCTCTTGTGAGACTAAATCTGTCGAAAAGGTTGATGTCTTCGATCAGATCGAGAGTATTTTCGTGCTTCAAATAGGAAGTAAAGAGTTGGGTCATGGCTGCATATAAATACAGTCTGTGGATGATTCCTGAAACCGTCCTGGATGATGCAGTGCTGCAATATGCTTGTGTAAATTGGGATAATCTTATGGCGCATTGTTCCCTTTCTTCATGCGGAATTTTGCTCCAGGCAGAGTTCTCTATTTCAATTTCAGGAAATGAGGATAGCTCCACCTCAAAAAAAATGTCGAGATCTTCAAAACGATGATTTGTTTGTAAAGTCTTGATTGTTTGTAGAGCGTTCGTTAGCTTATTTGCTAAACTATGCGCATCAATGACTGGAAGAATTCCGGTATAATAAGGCGCTTGAATGGAAGTTGCGAAAGTCTTTTTTGAAAAGCCCTTTGGAGGTGCCAATTTGTTCCCAGGGGCCATGAGAATAGCATGCGGCTGAGCAATCATGGAATCATTCTGGCGGACGGAATCGAGCAGTGTCGAGATGACCCCAATGCCTATTTGCAATTCTCTTTCGGAGATGTATCCTTTGCGATGATACTTTGCCAGGCTGCGTGAGAATTTTTTTCCTGATTCAATAAAGAGCATTTGATTGCTTTTTGAGCGGGTATGCAAGGTGTCAAAATAGGACAAAGCCAAAAGGAATACCCGCATTCTGTATTTCAGAGCAAAACGTTCTTCTTTTGATAGCAGGGAATGGAGCAGAGCCATCCAAATCCCCGCTGAACATGTCCCTGCATTTAGCGGGGCTGACAATTGGTCGGTTGTAACTGAGGTGTTACGCCTCCCCTGCAAGGTGTGGAGGAGATAATGATAGATATCCTGTGGATTGAATTTATCTTTGGTTTTTTCCGGTGAAAGGCACAACATAGACAATAAATGCGAGAAGAGAGCCTCTGATAAGATCTCTTTGTCTTCAATTTTTCGCAATGTCCAGTGCGTTAAAAATTTTCTTTTTCCTCCAAGTTGCATGTTTACATGTTCTGATACACCATCCCCGGTATTATATATCTTGAATGTGTAGGAACCGTCCTTTTCTTTTACGATATGATAGAGTAAAGCATGACCGGCGGGGGAGCTTCCTTTCCAACCGCCAGGGATGAGTAAATGTCCGTTTATTTTCAAGGATTCTATCATTTCACCCGCGAGATTGTTTAATTTGCTTTGTTGAATTTCGGGTGCATCATTTTCATTCCAAGCGTTATTTAGGCGGATTTGCCAATCTAAGAATTCGTCTAAAAAAGAAAGTAAGGATTTCTTATAAATCCCTTGAAGTGGACGCTCTGCCAAAAAATCATCGACATGTCTCAAGTAATTGGAAAGGAAAATAGCAGGTTCGATGGGGGGCAGTCCTTGCAAATTTGTTCCATTGATAAAGCTGTCACCTAAGAAGTGCGCTAAGAGTTTCTCAGGATTAGGACCTCTGGGAAAATTCGTACACAATGGTTTTAAAATATTGATTAAATAATTATGTCCCGATCGTTGTAGGCTTGATAATCCGTGTGGCTGACGAATAGATAAACTAATCAGTTCTTTGAGATTTTTGTTGGGAGTAGAAATTTTGTGAAGATTTTCTTCTACGGTATGTAATGTGAAAGAAAAGGTAGAGTGAGTAATAACCTGGCAGAAATGCAAAATAATTTCCTCTTGTCCTAGATAGAAAAGGTCTTCCAGTATAAAAGTAGGAAATCCAAGGCCTGGAGTGATGGCCTTCATAATGGTTTGAAAATGATTATTAGTATTGCCAACCAGCTCCTTGCGATCCTCATTGTAGCAATACTGCCAAAACTTGTATCGAAGATCCAATTTAAAACTCATGAGAGTGTTTAATCCAAGGATCGGATATATTTGCATGAATTTGAGGAAGAGAGAAAAATCAGCTGATTCATAGCCGGCTTGCAACCTCGTTTGCATTTCTTTGAATGTAAACCAATGCGGATGGTCCAACGGGATTCCGCCATTTTCCAAAATAAGAGCTGCATCCTCTTCGGGAATGTCCTCTAGCTTGATCTTATCTGCAGCGATGTTCGACGGTTGATTCTGAAAATTTAAATAAGCAAGTATGTCATCAAATGCCGAAGAAGGTGTGATTGTCATAATTATTTCTGTTATATTTTTATATTAATTATTTAAATATTATATATATTTTTTATATTAATAATCAATTTAAAAACAAACCGAATATAATCAGATTCGCAATTTTTCATGAAATGCTGAAAAATAATGACAAAAAATCCCAAAGATGTCACAACAGATGGAGATCAAAAATATCTAAAGCTCATGAATTTATACCTAGCGCAGTTCAAATACCAATTGTTAGGCTGTGAGAGGTATAAAAAAGAAAGTATCTCGATGTATCGTTATCTGTGCTATATTGCGATGTTTGTCTGTTATGTATCGACAACCTCGGCAACTTCTACTCCAGTGATTATTCTTATTGGATCTACCGGCTCAGGAAAGAGTACTCAAGGTGAAATACTTTCTGAAGCTTTGCACATCCCGCATCTCTCTACCGGAGATTTATTTCGAGAGAGCCTTAAAAAGGATACCTTGCTTGGTGCACTTGCTAGGAAGTCTCTCCCTTATATGGACCAAGGACTCTTGCTGCCTGATGGTTTGGTTTTTGAAATCATGCAGGAGCGGATACGCGAAAAGGATTGCCAGGATGGTTATATATTGGACGGGTATCCCAGGACTTTGGCTCAAGCACAAGCCTTCGATAAAGAATTGCGCAGAAATCATGCAATATTTGCTATTTCGTTGAAGGTCAGGGAAGAAACTCTCTTGAACCGTCTTGCCGATCGCATTGTGTGTACCGTGTGCCAAAGAAATTTCAATCGTCTTTTTGCACCTCCCATGCAATCAGGTATTTGTGATAAATGTGGAGGTGCCTTACTTCAACGTTCTGATGATACGATCGACGTAATTAAAAAACGATTGGAACGTTTCAGAATCCAAGGAAGGGCTGTTTTGGATTATTATAATGAGCAAACCGTTTTAACTGAGGTCTCGGGTGATGAATCCCCGGAAAAAGTTGCCGAAGAGATTTTACGGGTTGTTCGTCCATATCCCAGAGATTATCTTTCCAAACATTTGCGTTCTCATTCCATTAAAAATCTTGATAAAGTTTATGATGTCTTGGAGGTTTTTAAAGATGTCGGTGCTATGAAATACATCGTCGACAGCTTTTCAGAATATATTACCGACAGGCAAGCGGACTACATTGCTTCTTCACGAGAGGGTTCAATGGCCTTAGTAGGGGCTTTGTCTTACAAACTACACATGCCTTCTCTATTTGTTAGAAAAGCGGGTAAAATACCAGGGGCAGTACAAAAAGTGTCGTTTCATGCGGGAAGTCACAAAGAGATGTTAGAATTGTTTCAAGATGAAAATCTTCATGGTAAACGTGTGATTATTGTGGATGAAGGCATTGCAAATGGTGCTACAATGCTAGCTACGATAGAGTTATTGGAAAAATCAGGTATGAAAGTGGTTGGGTGTCTGTGTGTTGCATCCTATCATTATAGGGAAAGATTGCCAGGATATGTAAAATGGGAACCGTTCACACTAACTTTATTT
>Ga0351960_1033_pt3 | contig 28691 bp, 30 predicted proteins | sample TotcelT113001M14_FD_205808 | JGI IMG/M metagenome (GOLD analysis project Ga0351960, IMG submission 205808) | Enriched cells from coal bed in the Powder River Basin, Montana, United States - Total cells T11 rep3 HSBNCT.T11.300.1.M14 ... | reverse complement strand
AAAAATTTGGTCGCTTGCCAGAATTATGGCTGATCGATGGGGGCATCGCCCAATTTAATACTGCCCAAAGAATCATTGAAGAAAAGCAATTAGCCATTGTGGTATTATCCCTTGCCAAACGAGAGGAGCTGGTGTATTTTGACAGCCACCAGCTCCCCTTGAAAATGAACAAAGAAGATCCTGTGCTACGTCTATTACAATACATTCGAGATGAATCTCACCGTTTTGCACGAAAGCATGCCACTAAAAAGTATCGGAAAATTGCTCTCGGACAAAAGTAAGCTTCACTGCCATCTTAATTGTACCTTTGGGCTTGAAAAGAAGCATAGGATTTTTCTCTTTTTAGAATGCACTCATAGTATTCAAGACTACCCATCGGTCGAAGATCCATTCGAACCAATTCCCATCCATTGGCTCCTGCTTCATTCAAGACTTCTGTGATGCTTTTTTGTACAAACTCACGCTTTGGAGAAACTTGAACAGCAATTACTTCGTATTCCCACTTCTTCATTTGCCAACTCCTTTCAAGGTTTCGTCTTGTAACATCTCAGACACAATCAAGGAATCAAACAAAAAACCAAAGACACCAGGCTACGATACTGCCACTTAAATGGTTAACTCAATTACATTGTACTATATTACCGTCAGTAATAAAGAGAAATTCGTTAACTAAAGTAAAAAAAAATAGATATCTGCATCACGCTTGCTATAATACTAAAATTAAGATTTTTTAGCTAAGGAGTTATTCCTTTGCAAAGCATTGCAGTAGCTGGGGGAAATAGTGAATAAGCCAAAGGGCAAAGACAGATCTTCTGATATCAACTATTACCATGCCCTAACAACAAGCGATTCCTTTTTCCGATCCATGCTCGAACAAACCAAAGAAATGCTCTTTGTGCATTGTCAAAGCACACCATGGAAGCTGTGGTAGCTGAGCCTGCCATGTGTGAAATATCGTAACCTTCGATTCTCATAGGGATACAGGGTAGTGAAAAGCGTTTTTGCATTTCCAGAAGCACTGGACGGATTTGTTTGAGGTTGCTCTCCAATGGCTTGAGACTTAGCTCCAAATGTTGGCGAGCATTTTTTAGGCAAATCTTCATGAGTTCGTTTTTGTTTCCTCGCTGAGGTTTCCGAAGGTGTAAAGATTCCGTGTGAAAATGCTCTTTGAGAGCTGCCAGGAGATCTACTTCTTCTGTGGGTACATGAGACACAAGAATTTCTTTTGGTGCCTTTCCAGCACTGATTTGGAAGTAATACTGTGATATAAAGGAACTGAGAACTTGCTCTTCTTGATCCTCCAAGCCAACTTCCACAAAGAAATGATCTTCAAAGATGAGCTTGCCTTCTCGGATTTTCATCATATCAATACAGGCTTGTTTCCCAAAGGTATATAAAGCAAAAACATCCTGTTCCAGCTTTTTTGGATAGATGACTCGTTGCTTTTGAAGCAGTGTATCCAGGCTGAACATTCGATCTCTCAATAAGGCTGCATATTCAAAGTTTTCTTTTTGTGCTGCCTCTTTCATTTGATTTTGCAGGTGTTTTTTCAATGCATGGTAATCTTGTCTTAAAAAAAGTAGGATTTGCTGTACTTTTTCTGTGTACTCTTCTTTGCTGATATGATTATCGCAGGGACCAGAACATTTTGCTATAAAATAATTCAAGCAACTTCGTTTTGCGCTGATTTTTAGAGTTTTTTGCTTACAGGTACGTAATTGGAAGGTTTTTGACAACAAACTAAAAAGCGCAACGATATCTCTACCTGAAGTGTAAGGTCCGAAATAATGGGCTTTCTCTTTGCTTTGAAGCTGTCTGACTCTTTTAAGTATGGGAAATTCATCTTTGCTGATACAAAGGTACTGATAGCTCTTGGAATCTTTGAGTCGGATATTAAAGGGGGGAAGGTAGCGTTTGATAAAATTGCTTTCCAGTAGAAGCGCCTCATAGGGAGAGTTGGTCAGGACAATGTCGATAGTATAAGCTTCAGCGATGAGTTGCGCAGTTTTTGGATCTTTTCGGGCATGACTGAAATAGCTGGAAATTCTATTTTGCAGAGATTTGGCTTTTCCAACATAGAGCACATCCATAGCTTGAGAGCGCCAGATATAGATTCCTGGGGCATCAGGAAAACTACGTGCTTGATCTCTCAATTTTTGCTCTGTACTTTTTTCTTTTGCTGTCATCTTATATTTTTACCCGATTTTTTATCCTTTATACCATAAATCTTTTCCTTTTACCCTTTTGCTTTATTCAGGGCTTGTCAAAAAGCTATTTCACTTTTTTGGTGCTTTTACTTATAATAGCGAAGTATTTGTTTTCAGAAAGGTTGCATATGAAAAGAAGGGAAAGCTTAATAAAACAGGGCGTTGCTTTGCTGATCAGCAGTCTGCTTTTTTCTCATTCGATCCCAGGCCATGCAGTTCAGGAAATTTCTCCCTTGAAAGCAGTGATGGATGTTCGAATCGAACTGCTATACATCATTGATGCCACCGCTAATACCAGCTCCTGGCACAATTGCCAGTTGATGAACACCATATACAATCAACAAGTAATTAAACACTTTTCACCTTATCAAAAGCACGAAGCAGTTCAATACTACCTAAAATTCATCCAGGGTAAGTTTGACTTTAGCTATCTTGAAAGAGCTTTTCTATCGCTACCCTACTCCCTGCAAAAGGATGAGATCATTATATTCGATCAATGGCCTATCGAGCTTGGACTTTTTATCGATAAAGCCTTAGCGTTTTACCAGGATTCTGAATTCAAGATATTTATGCTTCGTCAAAGTTCGATTATTCGTGAGATGGAGCGTTCCTATCAAGGTATCCTAAATCGTCAGCAATGGCAGGAAAGCTATTTAGCCTGGTTCTCTGAGTCATTGGCTCAATTCAGGGTTGTACTTTCGCCCCTAAAGAGGTTTTCCCATCAGGGGTATTTAATCAAGCTAAATGACGAATTGCCCGACTATACGCTTGTGCTTGGTCTGACTGCCATAAACAATGGCTATCTTGTTTTTGCACCCTCTAAAGATTTACAAAAACTGATTTTGCTCGAAGCAAGCTATGAAATGATATGGCATGAAATGGAATTTTTTCCCGAAAAAATGGCTCTGATTGAAGAGGCCTTGCTTTCCTCAAATGATACTTGGATTGATCTTGGATTCACTGATTCCAGTCAGTTTGTTGCTTATCAGATGGCTATGTGCATGTATTGGAAGGTTTTGGATGATTTAGACCAGGATGATTCTGCGATCCAATATATCCAGGAAGCAGAAGAGGCTGGGTATTTTCTGATAAAACCAAGCTGGAATTTGTTCAATTCTTTTTCCCAAGCTCAAGATTCACTATCCTGGAAAGCCTATACCCCCATTTGGATGGATAGCTTGCTCCTCGACTTAGCTGAAAAGCAGGTATAAATCCTATGAAAATCGGCCTACTTACTTCGGGTGGCGATGCTCCAGGAATGAATGCTGCTATCAGGGCGGTGGTTAGAAAGACTTTATTTCATGGACATCAAATCTATGGCTTCAAGAGGGGTTTTCTTGGATTGATGAACGGAGAATACCTTCGTATGGATTCGCGCATGGTTGGAGGTATTTTATCTCGAGGCGGGACCATCCTGCTTACAGCAAGAGCTCCCGAATTTAAAACAGAAGAGGGGATTTCCCGTGGAATTCAGGTTTTTAAAGAGCTTGGCTTGGATTCACTGATTGTAATAGGGGGCAATGGGTCTCAAACCGGATCCTACGAACTCAACAAGCGCGGGGTTCCTGTGATTGGTATTGCTTCTACTATTGATAATGATTTGTGGGGAACTGACAAAACCATTGGCTTTGATACTGCTGTCAACAATGCTATGAATGCGATTGATAAAATTCGCGATACCGCTACTTCACATGAAAGAGTATTTGTGGTCGAAGTCATGGGCAGAGATGTTGGCTTTATTGCTATTCACTGTGGTATAGCTGTTGGCGCTGATGAGATAGTTATTCCTGAAATTCCCTATGATTTGACAAAACTCTCCCATAAAATTAAAGAAAGCTTTTTGTTGGGCAAAAAACATTTTATCATTGTTTTAGCTGAAGGAGTTGAAAAAGCACCTCAATTTAGTCAAAAGCTATATGATGCCTCAGGAATCGAAGCTAAAATTTCAACTCTGGGCTATCTTCAACGTGGAGGCGACCCCACTTATACCGATCGTTTTTTGGCTACTACCTTTGGCGTGAAAGCCGCAGAAGCAGCCATCGCAGGAGAAGCTGGCAAAATCGTTGGTATTCGTCATCACGAGCTATGTTTTTTGGATATGGCTGAAACTGTTGGAAAAGTAAAAAAGGTAAAAACAGAGCTTTATGACCTTACCGAGGTCTTGTCAATATAAGCACTGTTCCCAATTTTTACTTGAATGAATCGCGTCGCGTAAAAACTCGGGAGATATCAGTTCCAAAAGGTAGAGATTCAAGCTTTTTGCCATCAAAATAAAACCATATCTGTTGAATAGAAGTGTTTTCTGTGATACTCAGCACTACCTGACGAATGAAATTTTGTTCCTGTTGAACGTTTAGGAATTTGCTCAGTTCAACTTCAAGATCGATGATTAATTCATTTTTTTCGTTGGGATAGGCTTTAATTAGCTTAATTCCTGAGGGTAGGTCGCTGGATACTCCATTTTCTTTTTCTTGAGCCGTAGTGCCCTCAATTAAAGCTTGAATAATCGCCTCGGTTTGATTGGAAGAAAGTTTGCGTTCGAGAGGGGTGAAGCCGGTGCTTTGTTGGGCTTTCCTCATGAAATAAATCTTGTTTGAAGTTTGAGTGGATCCATACCAGCGTTGAATGGGTTTATCCACTGAAATATGTCCTCCCAGGGTGTAGACTTCTTTGCCTTCCACCAAAAATCTAATTCTTTCTATGCCTTGTAGCTCGGTAAGCGAAAGAGTCAGTAAATTAATCAGGGCTAATTCTTCGGTGGCTCCATAAGAAAAACGCCGCACTTCCTTGCTGAAATCAATGAGACATATGCCATTTTCAACCTTACTGCCCAGTACTTTTGTGCCTTGAGGAAGGAGGGAGCTAAGCTCTTTTTGATCGGGACCGATAATAAGTTGATTGATAATATCCAGAGCGGCTTTGTCCAGAGATCCTTTGTCTGGAATCTCTCGGAACTCTCCGACCATGGTGTCACTCGTATAGTGATAAAAATAGAGCAAGGTGTTCATTCCTTGCATAAGCTGACCTGTCAAGCGAGGTAAAGCTTCTTCGATAGAGAAATAACGCTTAAAGAAAGGGTCATTTTTACCCTCGATGATGATTTTTACTTTTTGTACTCCTGGAAACTCTGTGATGGAGTTTACTAGAGAGTATACTGCAGCAGATTCGCGCACTACGGTATCAGCCAGATCAGAAACCCCTGGATCATTAAAGGTAACAATACAAGTATCCTGTTGAAAAGAAACAGATTTTACTTTGGTGTAAGAAGGAATAAGTGAAAGTAGGTTTTTGTCTTCGGGTGGCTGAGAAAGTTGTTCGATAATGGTTTTAATTGCTTTTTCCTGTGTTCCGCTAATTTCAAAATTTCTATGAATGGGAATCAGCTCTCGTTTGGCAGTATCGTAAAAATACAATCTTAACGATTGTACAGATACCTGGGACTGTTTGTTGAAAAGGAAAAAGGCAGCGACACCCAATAGAAGTATTAAAAAAATAACAAGAAAGAATGATTTTCTTTTTCGTTGATGTCCTCGTGAATTTAAAATCAACACATGAGCTCTAGCCATTAATCACCCTGATATCCATAAAATGCTTGAAATGCTTTTACATCATCCGAGTTTATTATACCATCTCTATTCAAATCGCATACTGACCAATCTTCTGTTGCGTTGACTTGTTTTTCAAAATGTCGACTCAGATATCTCAAGTCTTGCATGTCCACTTTGAAATCATCATTAAAATCCCCGGCTAACTCTGGAATGATCCTGGCTTTTATGCTGATAATTTTTTCAAAAACGACTTCCCGCTCCAGTTTCATAACAATATGAATAAGATTAACGCCTTCCTGGAGGGGAACTACATGAAAAAACCTTGCATTGTTTCCCTGTAGGATTTTTTGATCATTAACTTCTATCTCAAAGGCATAGTTTCCAAGACCATAAAGTCTTAAATAAGGCTTTTGGATTTCAGTTTTTTTTATATCCTGAGAGTCGACCAGCATGAACAGAGGCTCGCTTAATTCCATCAAAGCAAGAAGCAACAAACGACCTGTTTCCTCGAGATTTTTGGGATCTACTGTATCGAGGGTATCCTCTGGAGTGTGGTAGCCTCCCAGACCCTCGGGATTGCTCCGGAAAAAAAAGACATTGGGTACTTTTTCCAAATGAAAAGGGTAATGATCAGAGCCCGATCGAATAAGTCCTTCATTAAAGACCAGATTAATGTTCAAAGCTTCTGCGCTGTTTTTGATGGCATGGTAGAGCTCGGGGTAAGTGCTTTTGCTGGTTCCTGCGAGTAGGCTTCCAGTACCCGTTCCCACCATATCCATGTTGAATACTGCACGAATATTTTTAATGGGAAACAGGGGATGTCTAACATAGTGAAAGGAGCCGATTAGACCTTCCTCTTCGCCTGAAAATGCAATAAACACAATATTTACGTCAATCGTAAAGCACTGATGAGTGATGGCTCTGGCGATTTCCATTAAAGTTCCTGTTCCGGAGGCATTATCATTTGCACCAGCATACAGGGAGCCATCAATATGGTCAAGACCAAGATGATCGTAATGCGCAGTAATTAAAATTGAATCAGCAGTTTCTGTTCTGGCAGGAAGATATCCAATCACATTGGAAGTTTCTTCGATGCTCTTGCTAACGGTGCAGATCATGTCTAGCATGATATTTAAGGGCATAGATGCAGGTTTTTGTTCGTGGTCGATTTGATATACGATGCTACGTAAATCAGTGGAAACTGAGTTTAAAAGCTTATCTACCAGAAGGGATGATATAAAAAAGATAGGCATACTTTCACTGGAGTGGGCATATACTGCTTTCATATTCATAGGGTAGGGGTTTTTTTCATCAGGCATGTCGGCAAACAAGATACCTTTAGCGCCTTTTTCTCTAGCTAGCTTGATCTTGTTGGTGAAGGATTGATGAGTCTCAGAAAAAGCTGAAAAAGCTGGAGCCTTCCTGATAATAACTACGATTTTATCTTTTACATCAATCCTGGCGTATTCATCATAATCTTGAGAGGGATTTGAAATGCCATATCCTGCAAAAATCACAGGTGCTTTGATGGAACCGCTTCCAGAAAAAGGCATTACGGTAAAATCTTTGTTGTAGCTAAGGGGCTCTTCATGCTGACCAGAGATAATGCTCAAGCTTGTAGGAACTCGAATTTCATATAAAGGCACATTGAAAGGTTGAAAATAGGAATCCTCATCTTTCGATCCACCTGGCTTCAATCCGTACATTTGAAACACATTGGCTATCCACTCTGCACTCTTGTCAGCTCCTTCAGTGCCCGATAGCCTGCCTGTAAACTCTTCAGATACCAGTTTTTCCACAAATCTCCATGCCGAGTTTCCATCTACTTGCTCTGCAAGAGCGATATAGGGATCAGCGCTGTGATAGTTGAAAGAGTCCTGAAAAGCAATAACAGAGCGATTTATGGTAGCTGTAAAGGTAATACTGACACAAATAAGGGATAATAGTAATGAGCGCTTGAATGTATTCATGCTAAGCTCCACAGGATGAGCAATTTTTAGTACTACAGGCTTCACAGGAACTCGAAGCTCCCTCTCTTTTTCTAATGGAACAAGGGGAACTTATTTTTTTTTCCAGTGCTTCAGTCTCTCCGCACGATGGGCACAGCTTTCCTGTAGTATTAAAACCAGTAAAAAACTGTGAAAACTCATACTGACATTTTTGACACTTGTATTCATAAACAGGCATAGTATATCCTCCGGTTTATCTTGTTAAAGGGGGTCAATAATTTGGTCTTTGATATGTTGAAACTTTTCGAGGCTCTGACGATATGACTCTTCTATTTGTTGATCCATTCTAACACATTGCTGTCGATAGTTTTGGGTCAGCGCAACCAGAACTTCGTTCATTTTTCGGAGCATGGCAACAAGCTCCTCTTTTGTTTGGCTTTTTACTGCCTCCGCCTTGGATAGCGCTTGTTTGTACACTTCTTCCTGGCTGCATAAATGGTCTTTTTCTTTTTGAGCTTCCGAGAGAAATTTTTGTGCTTCAGCTTTAGCTTCCATGATAATTTCATCTTTCTGTTCGATGATCATGGCGCTACGTTTTATCTCATCGGGATAATTTTCATGTAGTGTAAAAATGAGCTCCCTGACTTTTTCTTCTGCTAATAATGCATAGGTGGTCAAGGGTATTTTTTTAGCTTTTGACAGAGCTTCTTCTAGTTCGTCGAGCATTTGTAAATAATTCATACGAACTCCTTTTTGTGAAGGCTTAAATATTGTTTAACAGATTCAGGAACAAACGAATCGTAAGCTCCATGAAATCGGATAATATCCTTGATTAATGAGGAACTCAGGTTGGTGTGACTGATTTCACTTAAAAGAAAAACGGCTTCAAACTCGGGGAATAATTGTTTGTTGGTCAGAGCCATCTGAAACTCATATTCAAAGTCAGAAAACACTCTGATGCCTCGGATGGCAGTGCTGATGTTTTTTTCTTTCATAAAGTCTGTGAGGAGCCCCTCAAAGGGAAGAACTTCAAGCTGGGGAACATTTTCATATTCCTTTCGTATAAAAGAGATACGGTCTTCAATGCTAAATGTGGCTTGCTTGCGAGTATTATTGGTGACAGCTATGAGCAAGGAGTCAAATAAACGCAATGAACGATTGATAATGTCGATATGACCACAAGTGACTGGATCAAAACTTCCGGGATAAATTGCTTTTTTCATTGTTTGAAGGCAACTTGCCCCAATTTGGTGTTGCCATACCTGCTTTCTTTAAACTTAATTGGATCAGCCAGGGACAAAAAACTCAGATCATAGTCTGCGGTATATTCTAAAAAGAGTAGTGCGGTCTTTTTCATTTGCTTGAGCACGCTTTCCATGATCTCGCAGTATTGCTCTATGGAGTAAAAATAGGGAGGATCCATATAGATAAAATCAAACATGCCCAGCTCATGGTGTTTGATATAAAACTCTACTTTGGCTTTGATGATAGTAGCTTTTTCAAGCATCTCTATTTTTTGAATGTTTTTCTTGATTACTTCGACGCATTGACTGTTTTTTTCGACAAAAAAGACGTGTTTTGCTCCTTCGCAGAGCGCTTGAATTCCTATGGCTCCGCTACCTGAAAAGAGATCGAGGAAGTAGGAGTCTTGTATGGTGGGACGAATGAAATTAAACATGGCAGCTTTGACCATGTTTTTGGTGGGCCTGACGTGAGAGCTGACAGGGGAGAAAAGCTTTTCTCCCCTGTTGAGTCCCGAAAGAATGCGCATTTATTCGTTAAGCAGCTCTTCAATTGCATCGATCAATGGAGGCATGTCAATTTCTTTGCTGGTAAAGCCAGAATGTTCGTATCTGATTTTACCTTCTTTGTCTACCAGATAGGTTACGGGTATAGCACCGATACCATAAGCATTTTTTACTTTGCTTTCAAAGTCCCATGGGATAGGGTAGCTGACGCCAAGATGGGCAACATCAGCCTTGATCATACGTTCGAGTGTAGAATTTTTAACGTCGATGGTAATAACTACTGCAGCAAGGCCTTTATCTTTGTAGTCCTGATAGATTTCTTCCAGATGAGGCATTGCGGCTTTGCATGGCTCGCACCAGGTGGCCCAGAAATCAATAAGTACTACTTTGACATCTTCTCTTGCGAGTAGGGCTTTAATATCAACTTCATCTATCATATCAAAATCGCCTGGATTTTCGACAATGGGTAGCACCCAATCCCCTACATCCTGAGCTTTGGCTTTGGAGATCAGATGGGAGCCAGCTTTGCCGTTGTCATTATCTTTGCCTCCACCGCCACAAGCTGAAAAGCTTGTTGTTAATACTGCCATAAGACATAACGAAATAACTACCAATAAACCTTTTTTCACAATAATACCCCCAAAACTTGGTTTTTTCAGTTTGTAATTGTAGCTTAATACCTTTCTGGAATCAATTAAAAATCAAGCTTTTCAGCGAAAAAAGGAAGTGAAATGATTAAAGAAAAAAATAATATCCTTTCCAGCGATTTTTTGAGTAAAATAAGATGTGCAAAAAAATGTAACAGAAATTAAGATATGCAGGTAATAGGAGTAGCTATGTGAATATTGATAAAGAAATAATAGCACGGGCCAAGGAGGGCGACCAGAAGGCAATGGGTGAAATGTATACACACTATAAAGATTATGTGCTTCGATCTGCCTGGTTTATTCTAGGCAAACAAGAAGAAGCAGAAGATGTGATGGAAAATGTCTTTTTGAAAGTTTTTACCCATTTGCATACCTTTAATATGGAAAGAGATTTTAAGCCCTGGCTTTCCAGAATTATTTTAAATGAAGCCCGCAACCTCTTCCATAAACGAAAAGGCACCTACGATAACACCGAAGCATTTATTGATGGTGCGAGTTCAAGTGGAGTCTCACACGAAGAAAAAATTGACATCCGAACTCACTTGGCCAAAATGGATTATGAGTGCAGAGAGCTTATATTAATGCGTTTCTACCAGGACTTAACCCTCGAAGAAATTGCACGGATCAAAAAAATTACTCTCACTAATGCTAAAGTTCGGATCCACCGGGCTTTAAAAAAAATGAAGGAGTCGATGAAAAGCGATGCTTAGGGATGAAAACGATATAAGATCTTCGATGCACCATTTATTGGATGAGATCTCAGCCCAGGGAGATCATTTTTCCAAAATTTTGCAACGAATGGATAGCGAAAAAAAGTCAGATCAAAACAAAGGTCAGTGTTTCGAATCGTTGCTCCTGCGTTTTTATCTCTGATTCTAACGGTCAGTCTTGTTTTTCCAGTATTTGGCAATGAAAGCAATCTTCTTGATGTTTATCAGAATTACCGTATCCATCAAAGTTTCAATGAGTTGGATCGTATCCAAAATACTGCCGTGGGAAGCCAAAACAATCAAGAGCTTCAACAATTTATCATTAATACCTTGCTAGAAAAAGATTTTCATCTTTCTCCTGTCCAGATCCAACAAATCATGGCTCAAAATATTGGAAATCGTGAAATGATTGCTGTTGCTGTGCTATCCAGGATATCTAATCAACAACCTGATCTAATCTTAGAGCAACGCAGACATTCCAATTGGGTTGGTACCTTAAGAAAACACCGAGTTCCTCCTGCTCGAATGATTCAGGAAATGAGAAACCTTATTGATGCTCATGAAAACAAAGTGGCACAGATCTTTTTAGTAAGGGGTATCGTAGAGGCTTATTCTCCGGATACAGGATCTATTCTCCTTGACGGTGTGCCTTTTAAAATTCACCTTTTGCCGGATACTCGCTTTGCATCCCCTGTTCAAATCGGAATGGATATCGATGTGGAGGCAGTTTATTTGCCAGATTCTCAAAAAGTTGGTGCTTTGTCCATACGATCTTTCGATCCAAGAAAAGCAGGTTTTACTCCTATATCAGCAACCATTATCCATCGCGAACGGCATATTTTGCGTGTTAAATTGAGTGAATCAGGCAAAGAAGAGCAAATTATTCTTGCTCCCCATATTATGCATAATCCTGCTAATTTCCTTATCAAACCAGGCTCGCAGATTCGTTTTATTGCTTTTCGCGATCAACAAAAAGGTTATATCGCTATACGATTCCGACCAGAAAATAATCCCATTACTTCGCTTCCATAAATGACTTATTGAGTAGCAATGCGATGGCTTTCATTAAGCATATTGTTGAGCGATTGAAGGTCTTCATCACATAAAAAAGCTTCTTGATTGCGTTCTGATGCTTCGTGTTCTTTTTTTACCAAATCCAGTCTTTCCCAGAGCTCACGATACAATGCTGGATAAGCTTCATTCTTTCTTTCATAGTTGCCTTCAGCATTTTGGCCAATAATATCGAGCCAAACCAAATAACGTCCATTTAAAAGGATTTCCCCAGGACATTTAAAGCTAGACAGACAGTAGTAATTTAAAAACTCGGCATGACCATCATTGTCAAGGTCCTCGATCCATATCTCGGGATACATTTGACCTGATGATTGCCAATGTCCAACAATCCCTCGCTCCAGGATGGAAAAGAAAACCAAAGCATCGACTTGATCTCTCTTGAGTGTGGAGGCCTCATCGTTTTGGATGAGTTTTTCCTTGTTTGCTGATACCAGCCAGTAGCTTGAAGGAAGCTCTTTAAAACGCGCTAAATAGGTTAAGCGATTGAAAAGAAATGCAGGATCTTCTATATCTTTAGGAGTTAGGTTAAAATCTCTAGCCTGGAAAGGAGTATAACTTTCTGTTTTTAAATCAAAATAGCTCAAATAATTTTCAGCACCTAAAAAAATCCTGGCCTGATCTTCCCATAGGATGCTTGCAGTTAAAAGAGGAAAAGATGCAAAATCTTGCGTGGAGGATTGGTGAACCACAAAGGGGTGAATGCCTTCGCCAATTAAAAAACCTGAATCACCTGCTTTGGAGTAGGAGTAAAGCTTGCTATCCTTGCTGATAAAGAGAAGATGGCTTTGTTGGTCAAAAGCGCATCCATAATAGTAGTGTTCAAACATTTCCTTGCTTGAAGTTTCGTCCCATACCTTGATCGAGAAATCTTTATTAATGCTTAAAATTGCTGATCTTGATGGAGGGGCTTCGATGGATTCTTTGCTTTTTATGACATTTTGGTATGGATACTGAAAAAGATTAACAAAAAGCTCCTGTCCATCATTCGTACTGTAATTGATTTCGGGTAGGTATTTTTTAATAGTTGAGTCAGGCATCATCGTATCTGATTCAAGATTTATCAGTTGATTTCCTTTGGAATGACTAAGGAGGAGAAGCTTTTTTCCTTCATCCAGAAAAAAAATCTGACTCTTAAGCTCAGGAGTAAAGGGTAATGAGTTTATGGTTTTGATTTTCTGAATTTTGTTGTCCTGGCTATTCCAAGTCATTAAACTTGCTGGACTGGTATGTTTTCCATCCTGATCTGCTTTTGCATAACGCAAAAAGTAAAGCAGACCTGACTTTAGCATGCCAGGGTGATAGTCCAGAGCTTCGGTGATGACTATAATTTCTTTGTTTTGGCTGGAATAAGCGCGAATACCTCCATCAGGATGAGCCAAATATACATATTCAAGTACTTTAGATGAGTCAAAATTACCAACTTTAGTTTTTCTGGTGCAAGCCCAGGAAGAACTTATAAATAATAAGCATACAACAAATAAAATTAAAATTTTCCACAATAAACAAAAAAAAACTTCTCTACGACTATACATAAAACACCTCTTTGCATAAAATATAATTATGAAAAAAATAATCGCAATGATTGGAGCAAGTCTAATTTTAATAAGCTTTATTTTCTCCGATAACATAGACTTCTCCCTTGGCATGAATTATGATTTTGAAGTTTCTATCTACGACGCAGAGGATTACCCTCAGTTTATGCCCCAAAAGCAGGAGGTTTTGATAGAAGTTTTTTCAGCTACCTGGTGTGGGTGGTGCTATTATGCCTACGATATTCATGATCGGCTTAGCACCGAATACGGTCTTTCTATTCATCATGTTCGCTACTACAACCAGGATAGTCTTGCCATGAGAGAAGCTCCCGCACGAACCGCTTTTTACAAGATTTCCGGTTTTCCTACGCTTATCGTTAATGGAGAAAAAAAGTTGCTTGGTGCCAACGAACAATCCTATCCTGAAGTGGCTCAATGGGTAAAGGATAGCTTGGCTGAAGCCCCGCTTGCAGGTGTGTATTCCTATGGTCACGTAGAAAATAATCAGGTCTCTATGGTTGCTTACGTTCAAGCTTTTTCAGAACAGGAGCTCGATCTTAGATTTGTATCCATTCTTATGGAAAACAATGTTAAAACCGAAAAAGAAAAGACCTATCATTATGTTGCCCGTTCTGTTTTTCCAAACTACGATGGTCTTAAAATCAACCTTATGCCCGGAAAAATATATCGTATTGAATATTCTTTCAAACTACAAAATCCCGAAAAAAAGAATGACTACAAAGTTCTCAGCTTCATTCAAAATTTCGAATCTAAAAAAATATACAACTCTTCTTTTTTTGAATTAAACAGCTTAGCCATAGCTCAACATGAACCGTCCGATTTTTCGTCAGAAATAGCTCGGGACACCCTCATCCAAATTAAATTTGAAGAAGCCCTTTTAGTAGCTTCCATCAAAAAAGATCATTTACAAATTATTGACGATCAAGGCAATGTGTTTCATCCTCTGGTGTCTTACGATCCGCCATCCAGAGTTCTTACGATAGACCCCATGAAGCTTCTTGAGAAAAATACAGGATATGCTTTGCTTATTCAAGGTGGACCCAATGCCCTTACCAGCTCTTCCAGAAAAATCATCCGAGATTATTTCTGTATTCCATTCAAAACGAGTGCTGTCCCAGAAATTGAAATTGACATTTCTTCAATTGAGATTGATTTTAAGAAAATAAGTCCTATTGATGAGCCACTTGAGTTGATTGAAATCAACGAACGAAATGGTTTTCCGATTCGTTTGGCAATTAGTTCCCCAGAGCCTTGGATAAATGCAAGCTTGACGGCTTTAAGCGGAAGCCAGCATATTCTTCGTATCAAAGCTATTCCCTTACATATGAAAACGGGCAACAATGAAGGAAAAGTATATCTTAATACTGTCACTGGAATGGTTGAGATACAAGTTAGAGCTTGGATGGAGAGCAATGAGTTTCCAGCAATTCGTTTTGAAGAAGTTCCCCTGTTCACTACCATGGATAAAGTCCGCATAAAAGGAAAAACCAATGGATATCGTATCTTTCTCGGGGCAAGAGAGCTGATCCTTTCTCTTGATGGATCGTTCAACGATATTGCTTCGCTTGGACCCGGACCAAATATTCTTATTTTACGAGCTATCAATATGAACCGCAAAGAAAGTCAAAAAGCTTTTATTGTTTTTCGAGTTAATTAAGCTTTAAGATTCTGTGGTCTTCTCTTTTTCAATATAGGCTGCGACCCATTTGCGAATTTCAGGCATAAGCTTTTTGATGTCGCCTACGATGCCCATATGTGCAATTTTGAAGATGGGAGCATTTTCATCATGGTTGACCGCAAGGATATACTCGGAAGACTGAATCCCTGATAGGTGTTGTACTGATCCTGATATTCCAAGAGCAATGTATAGTTTTGGCGCTACTGCTTTTCCTGACATACCTACTTGTTGGCTCTGTGGCAGCCATCCCTTATCAACGATTGGTCTGGAGCATCCTATGCCAGCGTCTATGGATCTGGCAAAATCAATGATACTCTTAACTTGTTCTTCAGATCCTATTCCTCTGCCAATGGAAATGACGATCTTTTTTTGATCTACTGGATCAAATTCATGCACAATGGCATCCCGTGAAAGTATTTTGCATTTTCCGATAGAATCCGCTTGTTGAGAAATTTCAACGGGTAGAAGGTGTACTTCAATAGTATCTTGAATAGTGGCGGGTTCAATTTTGTAGGAATGTGCTCTGACGGTGGCCATCTGAGGGCGAAAGTAGGGGCAGATAATGCTTGCCATTAGGTCGCCACTGAAAGCTGGGCGAGTCTGAATCAATAAGCCAATGTCGTCAATGCTGAGCTCAGTGCAATCTGCGGTCAGGCCTGTTTGTAAAACAGTAGCCAGGCGTGGGGCAAGATCTCTTCCTTTTTCTGAAGCTGGAAAGAGGAAAGCGAGAGGTTTTTCTTTTTGACAGAAAGCAGATAGTATATCCGTAAAGGATAAAGCTTGATAGGAAGTTAGAGCAGGAGAGCTCAAAACATATAAAATTTCAGCTCCAGCAAGTCTGATTTTTTCTATTTCATTGGCATTGGGCTCTGAGCCAATCGAGACACAACAGATTTTTGAGTCTTTATTTTTTCTGATGTTATTAAGCCTTGATATAATTTCCAGTGAATTTTCAGAGCTTCCCTGAGGTCCTTGCTCCATATAGATCCAATAGTTTCCTTCAAGAGAGATATTTTTGCTTTCTGCACCTTCAAGGATGATCGCTTTTTTGGGACATTTTTGGACACAAAGTCCACAGTAGATACAGTTGTCATTGATTATGGGCTCGTTTTCCCAATGGATTGCATTGTATACGCAAGCTTTAACGCAGATTTTACACAAATTACATTGTTCTTTTTCAATCCAGATTTTCACTATTTTACCTCTCCTATTTTTGACATGATGCTTTGCAGGATTTCAGCACCCTGCTCCATATTAGTTTTGATAACAGTTTTGTCTATTTCAATTTTGAAAGTTTTCATGACTCGCGTGGGGGATCCGGAAATGCCTAAAAACTCTTTGGGAATTTTGAGATCTTCGTTACTGATAGTATTTAGGACAGCTTCTTTTGACCAAAAAAGCTTTTTTAGGCTGGGTAGGCGTGGAGTATTGGCGTTTTTAACAAATGCAAGCAAGGCTGGAGGGTGGATTTCAATGCACTCGCGATATCCATCAAAGAGTCTATCTGCGACGAGATGATCGGGATGTATTTGCAATAGTTGACGTAGATGAATCCACTGGGGAATGCTTAATCGGGCTGCAACACCTGGTCCTACTTGGCCAGTGTCTCCATCAAGGGCCTGGTGACCACAAAAAATATAATCTGCTTTTTGTGGGAGCTGTTGGATAGTTTTTTCTAATACCAGAGAAGTCCAAAGGGTATCTGAGCCGGCAAAAACTCTGTCTGAAACCAAAAAAGCTTCATCAGCGCCCATAGATAATGCTTCGCGTAAAACTTCCTGTGCCTGCGATGGACCCATGCTGATTACCGTAAGATGAGCGCCAAATTTATCTTTGATTTGTAGCGCATACTCTAATGCATTTTTGTCGGCTGGGTTCATGATGGAAGGTATACCCTGACGATTAATGTTGTTGGATTTTGAGTCCACGGTAATCTTTATATTTTTTTCAATATCCGGGATTTGTTTAACTAATATAACTATATTCATAAATACTAAAATTCTCCCTTCAAAAAAAGCATCTTTTTCTATTATAATTAAAAAAAATAGAATCCTGTCATTTAAAGCTAAAGATAGCTGACAGCAAAGGAGTGCTTAAGTTGCTTGTAGAGCCGATAAAGACTGACATTATTACAAGTAAATTTGATCTTTATGAATTTATTGATCATATTTTAAACAATAAAGCCATGAAAGAGGGAGATGTCATGGTGATCGCTTCCAAGATCATTTCTATCGCTCAGGGACGCATGAAACCCATTAATGAGATACATCCCACTGAAATGGCGTATGCTCTTGCCAACGAATATCAAATCGACCCTCATATGGCTCAGGCAGTTTTAGAAGAAGCGGATATTGTGATGGGCGGAGTACCCAGAGTCATTACTTCATTAAAAAACGGCATCCTGGTTGCTTTTGGAGGAGTCGATCGATCCAATGTTCCCGAGGGGTATCTGGTGAGCTGGCCAGTAGATCCAGCGGGTACTGCCCAAAGTATTCACGACCATATCCACCAAAGCAAGGGGATCCATGTTGGGGTCATTATATCTGATTCGCAGGTGGTGCCATTGCGTGCTGGCACCTATGGTGTTGCGATTGGAATTGCTGGATTTCTTGGAATGATCGATCAAATTGGCTACGAGGATCTCTTTGGAAAAAAAATGGTAGTTACCCGATGGAATATAGCTGACAATCTTGCTTCAGCAGCAAATCTAGTGATGGGTGAAACCACCGAATGCTCTCCCATTGCTTTCATCAGTGATGCTCCCATTGAGCTTAGCGATAGACCTGCAAATCACTTAACTGCTATGCTCACTATGGAGCCCAGCGAGTGTATGATTTTTGGTTGCCTCAAATCCTGGGGAAGCGATTTTGATAATCCAAGCATTGAAATAAGCCAAATTTCCTAAAATGAAAAGCAGTGAACACCGAGTTTTTTTTCTGGGAGAAGACGATTTTGTTTCTTCCCAACAAGCCGAAATCAATGAAACTGATAGTTTTCATATTCGAAAGGTACTGCGTCTAAAAAAAGATGATAAAATCATCGTTGTGACCCTTGAAGGAAAATTTTCCGCCATCATCGTTAAAGATGATGCTCCCAAAATACTGGTAGTGCTCGATGAATGCATGGAAAGCCCGCAAACTGCAACAAAAAATATTTATTTACTACAGGCTATTCCAAAACTACGAAAGATGGATGAAATTATTGAAAAATCCACTGAATTTGGGGTTTACGCCATATATCCTGTTTTTTCATTACGTTCCCCACTCGGTCCTCATTCTCCATTGCTCAAAGGAAAAGAAGAGCGATGGAAACGGATTGCTATGGCTGCATCAAAACAATCTCGAAGGAGTCATCTTCCTGTGATTCACCCACCAGCCACTCTTTCAAGCTTGATACAGGATCCAAACCTTTTTTCCGATGCGCTTAAAATTGTTTTTTGGGAGCAAGAGCAGGATACCAGACTTCTTAATCTTTTGCCTCTTGTTCAATCTCACCAAAACATTGCTCTTTGTATAGGTCCGGAAGGTGGCTTTACCCTAAGCGAAGTTGACGAACTTATTCAACAGGGCTTTAAGACTTGTTCTCTGGGGCGTCAAATCTTACGAACTGAAACCGCAGGACCTTTTGCAGTGGGTTTTATTGAGAGTGTTTCGTAGGAATGAATCCAAGTTTTTTTATTGAATCTTTTGGATGCAAATTAAACCAATACCATGGTTTTCTTTTGAGGCAAAACCTTCTTTCTGCAGGGTTTATTGAAGCTTTTTCGATTGAGCAGTCTCAGATTTTTATCATTTCGTCCTGTGTGGTTACCGAAAAAGCAGAGCGAGAGGTGCTTGCCCTTATTAGAAAATGGACCAATCATCACAAAAAGGTTGTTGCGGTAGGCTGCTTTGGATATCAAGGTTCCTCCCGTTTAAAGGAGGAAGGTGTTTTTTTTGGCACTGAAGAAGAGGTTTTTCATAAACTCATCCAAGACGCTACCATACCCTATTCAAAAACACTTCACGACATAGGGCAAAAAAGCCGTGCGTTTGTTAAGATTCAAGAAGGTTGCAAGCAATTTTGTTCCTATTGTATTGTGCCCTATACCCGAGGCAGACCCATAAGTAAGCCTATGGATGAGATTCTTTTCGAAATTGAGGCTATGGTTCGGCATGGAATAAAAGAAATTGTATTGACTGGCACACAAATTGGCTTGTATCAGACAGAATTTTCCTCTTCCGATGGGCTTGTCGATCTGATGAGTTCCATTGAAAAACAATTTGCAGGGGCCTTGTATCGCGCACGTCTTTCTTCCATTCACCCAAATTATGTAAGCGAAGAACTCCTGAAAACCATAGGAAGCTCAAAACTGTGGTGCAAGCATTTGCATCTGTCTCTCCAGTCAGGGAGCGACAAAATTCTCCATGCCATGAATCGCAACTATACTTCGGGTCAATACTACGAAAAGATACAGCTTGCCAAAAAGCATATCCAGGACGTATTGTTTACCACCGATATTATTGTTGGATTTCCTGGAGAAAGTGAAGATGATTTTCAGCAAAGTTGCGCTTTAGCCAAAGCAGTACATTTTTCAAAAATCCATATTTTTCCTTATTCAGCAAGAAAAGAAGCTGCTTCATCAAAGCTTGGACAAGAAGTATCTCTTTTGGAAATTCAGTCAAGAAAAAGGAGTCTGCTTGAATTATCAAAATACCTTAGCTATAATTTAAACTGCACTTTTAAGGGAAAAAAGGTGGAGGTATTGATAGAGAGAGACTTTACCGGTTATACCAATAACTATAAAAAAGTAAGTCTGCTAAAGGATGCTACTCGGTGCCCTCACTCTTTACTGCAGGTGGTAATATCCAATTGCAGTGAAGATGTTTTGTTTGAGTAAATATGTGGTTTTTTTATCTTATATATGAAAGGGATGAATAAAAAAAGATATGGCGCAGGCAACAAGAAAGGATAACGAAAGTTTCGATGGATTGATGAATCGGTTCAAACAGGAGTGTGCCCGTGAGGGGATTATTTCCGAAATCAAAAAACATGAGTATTTCTATCCTCCAAGCATCAAGAAAAGAAAGAAAGCAGCTAACGCCGCAAAAAAGCGTAAAAAATAAGCAATAGAAATGGAAAACCCATCAGACTCGAGTAAACGCTCATTTTTTCGTCATTTCAAACATTTTGAATCACGACATTTGTATGTGTTGCTCTTGTCGGTGTTTGTTATCTTTGCTACTATTTTCAGTTACTATTATGAGCGCCGCCAGGATTTGTCTGTCGGCGACATAGTTCCCTATGATCTAAGTTCTCCTGTCACAGTCCCCTATTATAATCGAATCAAAACCGAAGAACTTCGCCAGAAGGCAGAAGAAAACGTACCTATCATTTACCGCAAAAATCCACTGATTTTTAATGCAATCAAGGAAGAGCTTGATTTTTTGTACAAAGCAGTTCAGGCAGAACGACGAGTTGCTTCCAAGAATCTTCAAGAAAAAATTCTTGAAATTACCAAACATTTAGGTTCCAACGCCAACGCCTCTCAGGTAGCTGGTTTTTTACTACAAGCTGATGATTCCAATCTTGAGCTGGTTTTTTCTTCAATCAACCAGATCATGGCTACTATATTGGACAAGGGTTTGCAGGAAGCCGATCTTGCTGACATCAGCATCATCATCGACAAAAGGATACAGGAATCTACCCTGGCTGAAGCGCTTAGACTTCCTGTAATTGTCATCGCTACCCAAAAAATTCGATCCAATATGTCTATTGACGAAGATGCTACCAATCGACAAAAAGAGGAAGCTCGTCAAAAGATAGTACCAGTCAGAGAAACCATCATTCAAAATGAGATTATTGTTGAAAAAGGCAAACCCATCACTCCCGAAACCTATGATAAACTTCTTGCGGTTGGCCGAATCGGGGAAAATCAATTATGGCAGGAAGCTCTTAAAGCCATGATTTATGCCTTGCTCATCTTACTCATGCTCTTGTTGTTTCTTCTTTTACAAAACACCAAACACCCAACTCAGGAAAACTGGAAAAAATACCTTCTCCTGTTTTCATTGGTCTCATTGTTTATGCTCCTGGTACGATTTATTGCTCCTCTCAATCAATTTCTTATACCTGTATTTATTTTTGCAATTCTTATCAGAGTATTCTTTGAGCCAGCTCTTTCGTTTTATTTTGTAGCTGTTCTTACCCTGATCAGTCTTCATCTTTTTGGAGTAGACTATCTGTTAATATCATCCTACCTCTTATCTTCCATGCTTGCGATGGTTTTTTATTCTCGTCTCAAAACCTTTACTGATTTTCTTGTAAAGAGCTTTTATTCATCTGCAACTCTTGCTTTACTGACTTTTTTGCTTCTTTGCTATTTGCCAGAATCTATTTTTTATAACTCCAAACTTATCATCACTTCACTTTTATTTTTCAACGGCTTAATAGCTTCACTTCTTAGCCTTGGAATTGTTGTATTGCTTGGCTATTATGCAGATTTTGTTACCCCATTGCGCTTATTTGAACTATCCGACCCAAATTCTCCTTTGCTCCGCAAACTATTTGAAACAGCCCCAGGAACCTATCAACATAGCATTATGATTGCCAATCTTGCTTCTCATGCAGCTGATGCAATTGGTGCTGATCCTCTTTTTGCGCGAGTGGGTTCTTACTATCATGATATCGGCAAAACCATTTCCCCCCTTTCATTCACAGAAAATAGTTCAGGCAAAAATCTTCTCGATGAGATGGAGCCAATGGAAGCTGTCAAAGTCATCAAATCTCATGTTGAATATGGGCTAATATTGGCCAAAAAATATCGCTTGCCCTCATGTATCCATAGATTTATTAGCTCTCATCATGGAGACAATCGTATCAGCTTTATGTATGAAAGTGCAAAAAAAACTGATAAAAGTATCATAGATGATCGTGATTTCCGTTATCCTGGACCAAAGCCCATATTAAAGGAAGTGTCCATTGTAATGCTTGCCGATTCAGTTGAAGCTGCAGTTCGATCCCTTGAAGAAAAAACACAAGAAAACCTTGAAGAAATGGTCAGCAAAATTATCGACAACAAAATTAACAGCAATCAGCTCAATGATTCAGAGCTCACCTTCAGCGATCTTCAAATCATCAAACATTCCTTTCTTTTTACCCTCGACTCGCTCTATCATGTCCGATTGTCTTATCCTCCAGCTCCAGCAGGATCTTCATCTTCATGAAAGTAGAGCTTTCCTATCAATTGGAAGACCCCCCGCAGGGACTTCCCAGCGAAGAAGACTTATGTTCTTTTATTGAGCAAGTTCTTGAAGCCAAAGTCTTCGCTTCCCTTCCCATTGACTCTCTTTTAAGTATTTCTTTTATTGACAAAGCGCTTATGCAAAATCTTAATCGACAATATCGAAACAAAGACTATGCTACTGATGTACTTTCCTTTATTTCAAATGAACAAACCCCCCAGGGTTTTCTTTGGGGTGAAATTCTGATATCTCCTGCTATGGCTATGCTGAATGCTATCGAATACCAACATAGTTTATTACAGGAAATCAAGGCTCTCCTGGTTCATGGCATCTTGCATCTTCATGGATATGATCATGAAAGTGATGGAGAAGCCCAGAGCATGCAAGCAATGGAAGCCTTATTGTTAGATTCTTTGTACAGGGGTGATCAATAATTTTATGACAGCAACATTTTGGAACTTAATGCTCATTTTTGTCTTGATTTTACTTTCTGCCTTTTTTTCTTCATCAGAAGTAGCACTTCTTACTGTAAATCGTATTACGCTCAAACACTTGGCAGAGCAAAAGACAAGTAAAGCTCAGGCTTTATTACTATTAAAACAAAAACCAAATCGTTTTATCAGTGCCATCCTTATCGGCAATAATTTAGCCAATATTTTTGCTGCCTCTTTGACCACTCGCTTAGCCATCGTATTAGCTCCAAACTCTACCAGTTTGGTTATGCTCAGTACGTTTGCACTTACCATCATCATTGTGATTTTTGGTGAAATGCTTCCCAAGTCTTTTGCAAACAACAACCCACTGAAAGTCAGCTTTTTGGTTTATTACCCCATACGTCTCAGTATCGCTATTTTTTATCCCCTGGTTCTTATTCTTGAAAGCCTGAATCATGGCTTGATGAAGCTTTTTGGTATTAAGAATGTTCAATGTTCTTCCATTATTACAGACCAAAGAGAGCTTGAAACCATGATTGACATTTCTCAGGAAGAAGGCTTTTTGGAGCAAGATGAACGCGCTATCATAAAAAGTGTTTTTGAGTTTAGCGATACCCGAGTCTATGAAATTATGGTTCAGCGGGTGGATATGGTTTCTCTTGATATCAGCAAAGGAATTCAGGGTTTTATGGATCTCATCAGGTCGACAGGTTATTCGCGTATTCCAGTTTTTGAGAATGAAGTCGACAACATCTTAGGAATTGCTTTTACCAAAGATGTCATGCAAGAAGTGATTCATAGCAAGGCTATGGATGAAATAGACCTAAAAAACCTCATCAGGAAAGCACATTTTGTTCCTGAAAGCAAAAAAGTTGATGAACTCTTCAAACTTATGCGTGAAACACGACAACATATGGTGATGGCAGTCGACGAATACGGTGGAATCTCAGGCTTAATTACTATGGAGGACATTCTGGAAGAATTAGTCGGAGAAATACAGGATGAATATGATTCTGAAGAGCCTTATTTTAGGAAATTGGACGAAACATCCTACGAAATTGCAGGCAATTATCCCATTGACGACTTGAATGAATTGCTCCACATTTCCCTGCCAACCGAGGAATGCGATACCATTTCGGGCTACCTGCTCTCTGAGCTTGGACATATTCCAGTGGCAGGCGAGAAGGTTCTGACTGACCATCATACGTTTATTGTCAGCAAAATTGAAGGCAGAAGAATTGTCAAAGTTATTGCCAAAGCGGTCATCAGGGAAAATGGCGAATGTTCAGCGTTGTAGCCAACTGGAAAATGAACCTGAGTATCTCTGAGGCTCGGGCGTATTTAGAGCTATTTTTTGCTCATCACCCTCCCCTGGACAAAATTGAACTCCTCATGGCTCCTCCCTTCACTGTATTGCCATATCTAAGCACGATGATCCATCAAAATAGGTTTAAAATTGCTAGTCAAAATGTCTACTGGGAAAGCAAAGGTGCTTTTACGGGCGAAATTTCTCCCCCGATGTTGCGCGATTTATCTTGCACTCATGTTATTGTTGGACACTCAGAACGCCGTCAGTATTTTTTAGAAAGCAATGAACAGGTTGCCAATAAGGCCCGTGCAGTTTTGCATGCTGGCATGATTCCAATAGTTTGTGTCGGAGAAGATATGCTTGCATACAAGGAAGGCAGAACCGAACAGATTATAAAATCTCAGCTTGCACTATTTAAAGAATTTGAGCCTGTCTGGATTGCCTACGAACCACTATGGTCCATTGGTTCAGGCCACATTCCATCCAGCCAGGAAATAGCTAAAGCAAACCATACCATCAAAGCAGAACTACCCCAATGCCGCGTTCTTTATGGAGGGAGTGTTAGTTCCCAAACCCTCCCAGAGCTCATGAAAGTGAAGCCACTGGATGGTTTTCTTGTGGGAGGACTATCTCTGAAGCCCCTGGAATTCTGTACTTTTTTACAAGAACTTGCTTCCACATGAATGCTGTTTTTGGCACTTGCTATATCTGTCCCACTCCAATTGGCAACCTCAAAGACATTACCCTCAGAGTCCTTGAAGTACTTGAAACTGTCGATGTGATAGCCTGCGAAGATACCCGCCGAACCCTCAAACTATTGAATGCCTACCAGATACGAAAATCATTAATGGTATTTAATGAACACACCAAAACTGAAAGTCAAAAACGAATTTTGGAATATCTGGAAGCAGGTCAATCAGTTGCTGTGGTTTCGGATGCAGGTATGCCTGGCATTGCTGATACTGGACATGAGTTGATATCTGCCTGCATTGAACGATCTATCAAACTCGAGGTTCTGCCTGGAGCCACTGCTTTAATCAATGCTCTGGTTTCTTCTGCTATGCCGTGCCAGCAGTTTACTTTTATCAACTATCTTCCACGTAAGCAGGGCAAACTCCTGCAACTTATTGATAGAGTTAAATCTGATGGATTCACCATTTGCGCCTATGAAGCTCCACATCGTTTAGTTAACACTTTGGCCCTGCTCAAAGACTTGTACCCTGATATGGAAGTTTGTGTTTGTCGTGAAATGACCAAAATTCATGAAGAAAACATTCGAGGAAATATCGAAACAGTTTATAATTATTTCGTTGATCGAAAGGTGATTGGCGAAATAACATTGATCATGAGAATGAAAGTAGAAGGAGAAAACAGCCATGGATAAAAAATATTATGTGACGACCCCGATCTATTATATTAGCGGGAATCCTCATCTGGGACACCTTTATACCACAGTTGCAGCAGATATCGTCTCACGATTTAAAAAAATGCAGGGTTTTGAAGTACTTTTTGCTACAGGAAGTGATGAAAACTCACTTAAAGTGCTAAAAGCTGCCGAAAAAGCCAAAATGGATCCCAAGCTCTTTGTTGACCAGGAAGCTGCCAAATGGATTGATTTTTTTCAACGCTTCTCCATTGATTTTACAAGATTTATACGTACTACCGATGCAGATCATGTCCAAACCGTACAAAAAGTATTACATCAGCTTCATGAAAAAGGCTATATATACAAAGGGAAATATGAAGGATTATATTGTGTTGATTGCGAGACTTTCTGGTTGGAGTCTGACATCAAGGATCAAATATGTCCTTCCTGTGGCAGGGAAGTCCATTGGATTTCTGAAGACAACTATTTCTTCAAATTAAGTGCTTTTGAAAAACCACTCCTTGACTTTTATACTCAGCATCCTGAAGCCATCGAACCAGAATCCCGCTACAACGAAATTACGAGTAGCATCAAAATGGGATTGAGAGATATCTCTGTTTCACGTAGCTCTGTAAACTGGGGGATACCTTTTCCCTTTGATGAAAAACAGGTTACCTATGTTTGGTTTGACGCTCTGATCAACTATATCACTATGTGCGGATATCAAGCGAAACCCGAAAGCTTTAAGGATTTTTGGCCTGCGGATTTACATCTGATGTCCAAAGATATTATCCGTTTTCATTGTATTATCTGGCCTGCTATGCTTATGGCTTTAGAAGTTCCTTTAGCCAAAAAGGTATATGTTCATGGGTGGTGGCTGACTTCAGGCGAAAAAATGTCCAAATCCAAGGGTAATATCATTAATCCTGATGAAGTGGTCAGTGACCTTTGCGAAAAAACAGGCATCCAGAAGCTCATGGCTGTTGATGTGTTAAGACTTTTTATGTTCCGTGAATCCAGCTTTGGAGATGATGCGGTATTTACGGAGGATCGATTTTATTCACGATACAATTTCGATTTAGCTAATGACCTGGGCAATCTGATTAATCGAGTTTATGCCATGGTCCACAAAAATTACTGTGGAAAAGTGCCTGAAAAAACAAGCTGGGATCCAGAGTTTCTTCAGGAAACAGATCAAATTATTGACAATTTTCATCAAGCTCTCCAAGAGTACCGTTTCAAGGAAGCTCTTGAATTGCTATGGAATCTTATCAACAAATGCAACAAACTTATCGAGACCAGTAAACCCTGGGAACTCAAAAAAAACCAGGAAGAAACCAAGCTTAGGGGTTTAATCTATACCTTGCTCGACACTATTCGAAGAATAGGCTTTCTTATCTATCCCTTTATGCCCTATTTTGCAGAAACATTACTCAAGAGTCTATGCGAAAAACTTGGTCCTATGGCTGATCTCTCTTTTGGCGCTTTACCGTCAGGGGTTATGGTCAACCAAACCGGAGTGCTTTTCCCAAGAATCAAGACATTTCAATGCGAACAATGCCCGGAAGAAGCTCCAAAAGAGCTTGAAAGCCCCGAAATCTCTTATGAAGATTTTGCCAAAATTGATTTCAGGGTTGCAGAAGTTTTGGAAGCCAGTAAGGTTGAAAAATCCGATAAGCTCTTGTTGCTAAAACTCAAGGTAGGCACGTGTGAAAAGCAGGTTGTTGCTGGCATTGCACAACATTATGATCCATTAGCTCTGATCGGAAAAAAGCTCGTAATAGTCAACAATCTTAAGCCTGTTAAGCTCCGGGGAGTCATGTCTCATGGTATGATTATGGCAGCATCCAACGAAGAAGTGCTTAGCTTTATAACGGTAGAAAAAGATATCGAAAGTGGTGCTAAAGTTAAATAAAATGACCTATTTAGACAGCCATGTCCATATTCCTTTATTAAACCTACCTTCTTCAAAGGTGCTGGATGCTTGCGCAGAAAAAAACATCACTCTATTGCTCAATGTTGGATATGATTTGCTGTCTTCACAGCAAAGCCTTGAGCTATCCATTCAGCATGATTCGGTTTATTCTGCTGTTGGTCTGCATCCCCATTATGTTTCAGAAGAGCAATGGAGGCATATAAAGGACTGGTCTGCTCAAGATCAGATATTCAAGCATACTCGCCTGATAGCCTGGGGTGAAATTGGCTTGGATTACGTTCGAAGCCAGGTCTCGCATGAGAGACAGCAGTATTTTTTTGACCAACAGCTACAATGGGCCTATCAAAAGAGACTCCCGGTTTTGATTCATAACAGGGAAGCCGATCAAGACATTCTCCGACTTCTCAGTAAATATCCAGGAATAAAAGGTGTAATGCATTGCTATTCTTCTCCGGATGACAGCTTTGCGGATCAGGTACTTGCAATGAATTTTCTAATTTCATTTGCAGGCAATTTAAGCTATCCCAAAAGTCAATTTTTACGTGATCTTGCCCAAAGAATGCCTCTTGAAAGCCTCCTCCTTGAAACTGATGCACCCTATCTAGCTCCCATTCCATTTCGAGGCAGGGAAAATCATCCTATTCATGTTTTGGAGCTTTACCAACTAATTGCAAAGCTCAGAAAAATCGATGAAAGCCTCTTAGCTCAAGCAGTAGAAAATAATTTCCATCGCCTGTTTGGAAGTACGGGAGGATTAAATGAAACAATTACATGAAATTGTTGCTTTTCTTGATGCACTCCTGCCCCCGGATCATCCTGCTGATTCCTCTATTAATGGTTTGCAGGTAGCCAACAATGGTGAAATTGATCGTATCTATACTGCAGTGGATGCTTCCTGGGAAGCTATACAACTAGCCAAAAATGCTAAAAATGCCTTGTTTTTTGTACACCATGGTTTGTTCTGGCGTAAGCAAGAAATCAGAATTACTGAGGCTATGTACCGGAAAATTGACTACATGATTCGCAATAATATTGCCCTCTATGCTTCTCATCTTCCGCTTGATCAACATCCAGAGCTTGGTAACAATGCAGTTTTATTACAGCAACTGGGGTTTGAAGCTTCTTCGTTTCATTCTTTTGGCCCTACGTACTTTTCCATGACTGACCACTTCAATTTTGCCTATCATAGGAGAGTGAAGAAGAAAAACTTTTTCGACTCCTTCGTTGTTGGATATCTTTCGAACACAAAAGGTCTCCTGGATTCCGCCACCCTGTTGAGCTATAACTACGCCTTCAAAAGCCTGTAGTC
>Ga0351960_1032_pt1 | contig 28976 bp, 24 predicted proteins | sample TotcelT113001M14_FD_205808 | JGI IMG/M metagenome (GOLD analysis project Ga0351960, IMG submission 205808) | Enriched cells from coal bed in the Powder River Basin, Montana, United States - Total cells T11 rep3 HSBNCT.T11.300.1.M14 ... | reverse complement strand
CATCTTGCATTGGTTGTTAACTTTTGATACATTATCCAAAAGTTTGTTCTCCAAAGTATGGGAAACAAGTAACTTCTGATTACATAACAAGTTTACAGGTACATCCTCAAAAAATTATGTCGACAGACATAAGGTAGCAAGGCCGTCCCGGCCTTGAATATATTATATACCTCGCGCGGTCTAAAACAGCCGATCAAGATGACCTGGTTACTTTTTTAGCATGAATTTTTGAGGATGTACCTTTACAGAGAAAATTATATATGAATTCATTAGGGATCACAGATCAAGTTATTATTTACGTAAAAGAACAAGATTCAAGAATCATAAAAAAATATGATCGTAACGATGTTTGCATGAAAGTCGCTATTGCTTCATTTGAAGTCATATTGAGCAATCCTCATGGGGATGATTTAACTAACGGTAAAGAACCTCAATTTGTATTGAATCTACGCCCATTCTCTACGTCTGTGAATTATGCCAAAGAAGATGGAACTTTGGTTGATTTGTCCGATGATAAAGAAGCTGATCTTGCCGCGTGTGCATTAGAATCTGTTCTTAAAGCTCTTCATAAGAGCAAGTGCGTTGGGAAGGATGAGATTTTATTTCAAATTAGACGTGGAACAAATAATGGCAGAAAAGTATCACCTCCATATTTTATTATTTTAAACAAAGACAAGTCTTCTGCTTTATCTTTGAAAGATGGCATAATTTCTCATGCTTATATTTATTTGAGCGAGCGCAAAATATCTTTATTTTTGAATGATGTATCCAATGATACTATAAATAAAATCGGTGCTGTATTGTCAGGATTGTTTTCTTATTATAATGAGGGCGGTGTAATTAAAGAGCACGATATAAGGTAATAAAGCGTCTCGGTCTTGAATATATTCATAGATCGGGACGATCTGGCTACTTTTTAGTGTTGTTGAAAAGGATTTTGACATTCCGTATCGGGATGAAGAAAAAAGAGACAGAAAAAATATGACTTGCCTGATCCGTCCCTAAACTATAAAGGCACAGGATTAAGCAAGCCTTCTGATTCAATCCAAAAATTGACAAACTTTATTGCATGATTCTTCCGAGGTCTGAAACCTGTAATGGCCTAATAAGGAATACGTTTGCCTTTGAGTACACATTGTACAAATTGTTCTCCCCAAGGCAATTTGAATTTAATCGTTTCGCCTGATTCGCGGATGATTTGAAGATTCCCTACGCACGAATACACAGAATCGGCTTTTGCATCTGGTGAATATAGAATGATACCATTCACAATATCAGCGTTACACGAAAAAGATTCCGAACCCGACTTTGAAATCATTTTAATTTTTTCTTTTTCTTGAGGATTTTCCAATGTGATGCGATAAAATGCAGGCATAAAAGTTATCAACTCGGCCTTTGCAAGTTTTTTCCCCTGTTGATCTTCAATGACGATAGGATAAGGTTCAACTATACATTCATAGATAAATTCACCATCGGCCGTTTCATATTTCGTATAGATTTTTTCACCGGGGAGATAGCCTTGATTCGAATGTGTAATGAATGTTTTACCACCATCTTTTGCCGGTTCGCTATTATCTTTTGTAAAACATCCCTCTTCTGTAAGAGTGAATCGCAATTTTTCATCATATTGATCTCTTATAATAGGACGGCTAATTGAGAAAATGATTTCTTTATGCAACGGAAAACCCACATACTTAACAGTATAGAATTGAAACCCCGAGTTTGATACAGCAAGTTTCAAGTATTCGGCCTCTGCAGGTTTAAGGCCTTCATCATCGGCAAATAGCAATTCGATCCTAGGAATGATTTCTTCAGTCTGCTCTTCTGTAAAAGAGCGGTGTGTAAACATAAGGAGAAAAAAGACAAAAAAAAGACATTTATTTGTGTGAGAACGTGTTGTCATGCGAGTCCTGTGGTTAATAAATATTTGATTTTAAGCACTTTGAGAAAGCCATCATAGCAGATGTTTTTTATAAAAAGAAAGTTTTTTGAGTGAGTTTCTGTGGACAGATTGATTTTCCAGTTCTGTGATACTGTTCATTGGGTCTGAGAAAGATTGCTCAAGTCGATCGTTTAATCACCCCGATACGTCGCAGGCATGGGTAAAAGGGATGGTTGAACCATTCGATATATCGTTTCATTTCAACCTTCTGCGGGAGAGGATCCTCAAAAAAATACTTTTGGCATATCTAATCTATGACTAACCTCGCGCGGTCTAAAACTTGGAATTTGGACCGCGCGAGGTGTTTTTTTTATAAATGATCTGTCTTTATCCTTCATACTCAGGCAAGACAATGGAGTTTGATACAACTTTGATCTCTTGCAAAAACCTGTGTGATCGTTCTTCTGCAATTTCTTGGGAGACGTCCTTTGCGACAAGAAACGACTCGCTTACATTGACCCCAAATTTTTGGTTGGCTTCAACGAATGGCTGTAAAAGTTCGTTATAGCGCTTAAACGCGAGAGTATGATCTCCTTGCGCTTTTTTCAATTCTCCTGCAAGAATATAGGCGCCCACTAATGCTAAATTATTACCTTGTCCTGAAAGTGGAGAGGCACAATAGCCCGCATCCCCCAGCAATGCCACCCGACCTTTAGTCCACGATTTCATTTTCACCTGTGTGATTGCGTCAAAATAAAAATCATCACAAGTAGACATAAGTTCAAGTATTTTTGGCATTTCCCAACCAAAACCCTCATAAGTAGAACGCAGGAACTGCTGCTGTTCGATTTCATCACGAATGTTGTTTAAAGTGTGCTGTGAGCGGAACATAAACCCAGCTCTCGCCATCTTAGGATCATTGTCGCTAGCGATAGATACCAATTTTTGATTAGTCTCACACAACACTTCGGTGTGACTTAAATTAAGATAATTCGGAATGCTAAACGTACTCAAATAGGAGCCAAGATTGAGCAATTTATATTCTTCCTTATCAAAAACCATACGCCTTGTTGCAGAGTAGATCCCATCGGCGCCAACGACCAAGTCATAGTGCTCGTTTTTGCCATCATTGAAACGAACTTTTATACCCTCATCATTCTGTTGAATGCCAGCAACCATTTGATTAAAATGACAGGGAATACCTTCAATAGCTTCCATCAGGATTTCGACTAAATCACCGCGCAGAATTTCAACATCTTCTCCTTGTCTAAAGCCAAACCTTTCGCCCATTTCTTCATGTAAGATTTTACCTTCAGTGTCAACATAACGTCCTTTCTCGACCCGCGTGCGCCTCTCGCAAACATGCTTATAAATTCCCATTTTTTTAGCGAGATCGATGGCAACTCCTCGAAGGTCTAACGCCTGGCCCCCTTTTCTTGTGGTAGCAGATTTTTCAATCAAAACAGGCGAAAAGCCAAACCTTTTGAGCCAATAACATAGCGCAGGTCCAGCAATACCTGCTCCGATTACGAGAATTTTATTTATAGAAGCCATTTTTGCATCCATTTAGTGTAAAAGAAGATCTAAGTAGGACAATATAATGACATTCTTTTCTGATGTCTATCAATTTATAAATTATCAATTTATGAATTAGTAGAAAGCATAGTTTTATACATAATGAGGTTCAGAAACACTTTGTCCGTCAAATATTTGATATAATATGTCTATATTTTAGGGCTGTTGCGAACCTTAGCGCCAAGCTCTGTTAATGATTTCAACTCTTTAATTTCTACAGGAATGGTTACAAGTCCATTCTGAATAATGCTCCAAGTTTTCCCAAAAGCAACCTCAGGTAAAATGGCGCCCGTTTAATGGCGAGATCAATTTGCATTCAAGTTCGGTTAGAGTGTATCCTATCCTGATGTCATGATCAACTCAAAAATCACGTCAGAATAGAATGGTTATGATTGACACAATTGCATAAAGGTCATAGACTTAGTGGGATATTCTTATGCAATCAGCTATGGGAGCATTTACCGAGTTGGTTCCTTATTTCGTGATCGTCAACATGGGGGATCGCTCTAGCGAAGCAACGTGTCGCTTATCGCGGCCGCAAGCGTTCATTATCTCAATACCTTCGTACGGTGTACGACATGCCCCGATGCCCAGTCTTATCTTTTTTCTCACGAGAGCGTTTATTTGCTTTATCAGACGTTCAGAAGGATTTAATCCAGCATTATAGAGTGTAACCCAATATTCGTATCAAACTTATATAAGTGGTGTAGCTAATAAATAAAACAAAACAGGGTTTAAGATGAATTTATTTTTAACAATAATGATTTTTTTATTTTCTTTTAATTCTATTTCGGCAGAAAATCAACTTCAATCATCTCACACACACGACTGGATTTCAAAAGCCATTACTGAGTGGGAAAATGTACAAGCGCATATTAAAAATGGTGATTCAATGCTTATCTACAGCAAAAAATACCAATATCCCCGGGAAGCTGACTGGATTGTGCAATTTGATAATGCCTTGAGCTTTCTAGGTCAGCGTTCTGACTATCAGATATGGCTTAAGCAATTTTTCGGCAACGTTTGTCCTATAGACACTGCAACAGCTGAAGTGATTTCCACGATGACGCTTAATGATCTCTCATATTGGATAACTTATCTTAATCGATTTGATTACTGGAATGATGGTGAAGGCCACTACACCGTCATTATCGATGAAATTGAAAATGGTCGAATGGAAGCATTGATGGAGAATCTAAGGAGAAAGGTATGATCACAGAATCGTACTCCTCCGCTGAACCTGCGTAATAATAATTTTCCAACCTGTAGCTTTCCTTACGCAGGTAGACAGAAAGATAATACGAGATTGTGACAAGGATGGGATGTTTCCTTGTCAGAGGACCCGCTCCGCGGGTCTAGCTACAGTTTTTTCATGTGACGTCTATCTCAGCATAAATTCATGAATAAGTAGGGCCTCACTTTGTAGCCCGTTAGCAAGGCGCGCGAGCGAAGCGGAGACCAGCCATAGCTACGGGTAGAGGCACAAATACGGATTAACCCCGTATAATAGCCTCCATGACAATTTCTAAAGAGCTCATTTGAAAAAACCATCCATGACTTTTCCCTTTCTTACACAGCAAAAGAGCCGTTTTCCTTATAATCTTGTTGATACCACATTCTTGGGCTTCCATAACGCTCTTTTTCGTGCGTAAAACGCAAAAAAGTACTCAAAATGCGATTTGAGGCTGGGTTGTTGCATCCTGCTGTAGCAATAAGAGACTTAATCGAATTATCCTTAACTTGAAAATTTTGTTTAATAAGACATGGAATTAAATGATTAACGATCGCATGCGTAAATTCTTTGCCATATCCCTTACCCCAGTGCTTTTCAATGGATAAATAACCAATCTCAGCTATGCTAGGTAAAAATGTAAGCTTTTTTGTCGACTTGTCTTTTACCGGCTTCAAGATAATCTGACCGACAAAATCCCCTGTATCGCGTTCAAGGACAACATATCCTGAGAAAGGATTATGAGCAGACCATCGGTTAATCCAACGTTGAATTTTTTGGCTCACAAGTTCTGCGCTTAACGTAGCACCTGTACCTACTAATTTATTTACTTCTTTGTCCCCATAAAGAGCTATAAGCTGTGATTCATATTTATCCGTATTTACAGATAATATACGGAGTCTCATTGTTTCGATTTCAACAAAAAGACCTTTATCTGTGTGATTGAGTTGAATACTCACATCTCCATATGTTGTATCGTGAGCACATGTAGTTATATCATGAATACATGTCGGAAAAGTAGCTTGCATTTCATCCTCAAAAATAACCTTTAATCATGAGCAGTATGTCATTGTCTGCTATACCGCAGATTAGAGTCTACTCTATCTTGATGCCAAGTTCAATTCAAAAATCACAGGAGGTTTTTACAAACCATGTATTTGCATTCAGGTGATTATACCTCGCGCGGTCTAAAACTTGAAATTTGAACTACGCCAAAGCCCCGGAGTTGAATCGATCGAAAGCGACCCCATATTACAATATTGGGTCGCTTTCGATCGTTCAACCGCGGGAGCTTTCGCACTGTTCAAAATTCAAGTTTTAGACCGCGCGAGGTATAAGTTTGGCGACAGGGCAAAGTAATGAAAAAAAACGAATTCAGACCTTTACAGAGGTAGCAAAACCTTTAATGTGCTTTACTTTGAAACTATATAATTAGATATCCAAAATCAAATTCAGCCAATAACGTGAGTAGCGAAGCTCTCCTGTTTTAAACAATGCACCTAATTCGACCAGTTCCGCTAAATCCCTTGTGGCTGTTGCTCGCGAGGCTCCGGAAATAGCAATGTATTTCTCCGCACTCAATCCCCCTTTAAAACCGCTTGGACCTTCTTGAAATATACGTAGCAACACTTTCTCTTGACGTTGGTTTACCTTGCCAGCCAGTCTTATCAGCAATCGAGATTTTTCTATGATAAAATTAAGCAGGAGCAAAGATTCTTCTTGAGCTTGCAAGACAACATCTGCAAAGAATTCAACCCAGGCTGTCGCTTCTAGTGTTCGATTACAAGCTTCCAAAGCCTGGTAATATTCTTTCTTTCGCTTTTCCAAGACTTTAGAAACAGCGATTAAAATGGAACCCCCTATCCCTTGAGATAGACTTTTTTCTACTAAGGCCCTTCCGATTCTTCCGTTACCATATATGAAGTCAATAGCACTAAAGCTATTCCTGGAAAAATCTAGGGATGTGCAGCTACACAATATGCACCAATTGCACCAAAATTGCCTCAATCGCACCAATTGCACCCTGTTTTAGCCTTAAATATAAACTTATTGGCGTGAGATGAGGTGGTCTGGAGAGTTTGGAGAAAAATTAGTGAAAATAAAAATTTTACCTATTTGAAAGATTTGTTCTCAGTCCGCTCGTAGCTCCTTGGAAGGAAGCTAGCAGCGGCAATTAACGTCTTCCTGCCATACGCTTATGCGGATGGCTAGCAGCTAGCTGTGAGAATCACCTACACTTCAGTCACACCTCAGCTTCTGATTCTTTGCTTTTAATGAGGAAATTTTTTAAACAGTCTACTTTTTGAGCCTCTTCTTCCTTATTGATGGAAACGTTTCTACTTTTTAAAATATTTTCAATTTTATTAATCCTACTTGAAAACGTTGGGGTGCGTGATGCTACCTATGTACTTGAAGGACTACTGTATCACGAGTCTGACATTAGAATTGATACCAAACGGGTAATGTTAATACAGTTTTGATAGCTTCATTTATGTATCCTTTTTTTGCAAAAGTTGCACAAATTCCAGCATATTCAGGATTTGCACTTCCATACCCAACACAGAACTGCATTTTCTTAAGGCATGCATGAGCTTTTTCGATAAAATTGTGTTTAATGAATTTTTTACAAAGATTTCCCAAAGAAGAATTTGTCTTACTTCTCAGATTTAAAGACTCCGTTGAAGTCAACGAGGTAAAATTTTTATCTATATTGAAATAATTAGTTTGCTCGAAATTGTCCCTCTCCTCGTTATGCATCTCTAGTAGTTCGCTAACAAAATGAAAAACCACACCCTGATTCGAAAGAGATTTCAAGTTCTCTTTTTTTTCCACGCTCATTTTATCTAAATAAGCGTAAATATGTGATTTAATTGTATTTATTCTAATGTCTAGATTTACTAAGTTAGTAGATGAATTTATGTAGCCTTCTGCGATTGGGTATATATGCGAAGGCCATATATTTTTAAATACTATTTCTATTTGTTTTAATCGCTTTTTAGATATCTCTTTTGGAATCACTAAAGCTGCGGCATTCCATTTTTTACTTACAGCCAACACAGATGATAAATCTCTTTCTCTAAGTTTTCGGAATATCATGATTAAGAGTTCTGGTGGAAGCTCTATTTCTACCGGATTTTTTTCTTCTTTTTTTTCAGCTGACCCCATTTCCGGTATGAAAACACTGGAATGGAGATACCTCGTTATGTTGTCACTTCCCATATCAAACCCTTTTTTAAATATTATTGTCAGAAAAATGAACAACTTAATTATGCCACATCTGCACTATATTTACATTAACTATCTACAACTTTTACGTGCTTACAATAAAACTTTACTATCACTAAACGGTATATGCGTAATTAACTCTCCTGCATTTAATTAATGGGTTTATTTCACTTTTTTTAAAAGCCCATGTCTCACAGCCGCTCAAAAATTTATTTGTTTTTGTGTACATTTCTTTTGCAAATTAGCGGGCAGCAAATTATTGTCTCTTTGTATAGAGATTTAAGTCGGAGAGCTTGCGCGATGGGTGAAATAGGAAAATCGATTATCAGAAAAGAAGGGAAAGAAAAAATCACGGGGCAAGCCCGATATATAGATGACATCACTTTTCGCGATATGATTTATGGAGCGACAGTTCGGAGTCCTATTCCGCGAGGTCTTCTCCGTAATATTTTCTTCGGGGCAGGGATTCCTTGGAATGAGTTCACAATCGTTACAGCGCAGGACATTATAGGCAGTAATTATGTGGAATTGATTGCCACCGACCAGCCATTTCTGGTCCATAACCAGATTAATCATCCGGAAGAACCAATTGTGCTCCTTGCTCATCCGAGCAAGGATATGCTTGAGAAAGGCCGGGCCGCTGTAAAATTCGATATTGACCCTCTTCCACCAATCCTTAGCATTGAAGATTCCTTGACGCAAAAAGAAATCATATGGGGAAGTGACAATCTATTGAAGTCTTGTCTATTGGAGAAGGGAAATGTGGATGCTGTTTGGGAAGACGCAGCATTCATTATCGAAGATAGTTACGAAACTGGGGCTCAGGAGCAACTGTATATTGAGAATCAGGGAGTGATTGCCATTGCCGATCAGAAAACGGGAATTACGGTGTGGGGTTCGATCCAATGTCCTTATTACATACACAAAGCTCTTATGACGCTTTTTTCGCTGCCTACTGAAAAAATTCGTGTTATTCAAGCGGAAACCGGAGGGGGTTTTGGAGGGAAGGAAGAGTATCCTACAATGATATCTGGACATGCGGCTTTGCTCGCGATGAAATCAGGAAAACCTGTAAAAATCATTTACAGCCGTTCCGAAGATATGGCAGCCACAACAAAAAGACATCCGTCGCGTACAAAGATTAAAATGGCTGCCGATAAGGATGGGATACTACTTGGAATCGACATCGATTTTGCTTTGGATGGCGGCGCTTATGTGACGTTATCCCCGGTCGTGTTATCAAGAGGGTCTATTCATGCATGCGGTGTTTATTACTGTGAAAATCTCCGTGTTCGAGGAAGGGCAGTAGCAACGAATACTCCGCCGCATGGAGCCTTTCGAGGCTTTGGTGCGCCGCAAAGCACATTTGCCATAGAACGGCATATGAATAAAGCTGCTAAAGAAATTGGGATTGCACCTGAGGAATTCCGTCGTCGTAATTTTATCAAGCAGGGACAATCCACAGCTACCAAACAAATCATTCAAGAAAGGATCGATTTCGATGTTTTGCTGAATGAAGCTTTCAGGGTATCTGATTATCATGAGAAACTCAAACAATTTGCCCTCCATAACCAAACCAACAAAAAGAAAAAAGGGATTGGTTTTGCTAGTTTTATGCATGGTGTGGGATTTACCGGTTCAGGAGAATTGTATTTAGCTTCAAGAGCTAATGTTGAAGCCGATAAAGACGGGAGGATCCATGTGCTTGCTTCCAGTACTGAAATAGGGCAGGGCACGAACACAATTTTTAGTCAAATAGCTGCAGATGCATTAGGAATAAGCTCCGATGATGTCGATGTTGTTAGGCCGGACACAAAGTTTGTTCCGGACAGTGGTCCGACAGTTGCCTCCCGCACGTGCTCGATTGTGGGAAAACTTGTTGAGAATGCGGCAATGGAACTTCGACAAACCCTGATCAGCAGCGGGTATTTGAAAGTACCTTATAACAAAGAAGAGTTTAAAGCTGCTTGTAAAAGCTACTATGAAAACATTGGGCCTTTGAAAGGTGTGAGCCAGTATAAGCCGCCGAAGAATTTTATTTGGGATGATAAAACCTATACAGGGGATGCTTATGCCTCATATGGATTTGCTGTCTATGTTGCAGAGATAACGGTTAACCCTGAAACCTATGAGACAAGCGTCGATAATTTTTATGCTATACAAGAAGTGGGGCAAGTAATTAATCCTGTACTGGCCACAGGACAAATTGAAGGAGGAGTAGTTCAGGGAATAGGATATACTCTCTATGAAAAAGTCGTTTGGAAAGAAGGTAGAATGATCAATAATCAAATGACAAACTACATCATACCTACAGCGAGAGATACCCCACCCATTCATGTCCACTTTGAGGAGTGGAACAAACAGCATGGACCTCAAGGAGCTAAAGGAATTGGAGAGCTGCCATTGGATGGCACAAGTCCTGCCATTATCAATGCTGTGGAAAATGCTATTGGAATTTCCATTAACGCCATCCCTATGTTGCCTGAGGATTTATTCAAAGTTTGGGAAGGAAAAAGTTCAAGCAAAGCCTAAGAAAAGAACGAGAAAGAAAATGAGTGGTAAGAAGATCTCTGTGACATGCGAAGTGAATGGGGAAGAAAAAAAGCTTGAGGTATTCCCGATGGAGCGTCTATTGGATGTCCTTCGGAGTGAATGCAAATTAACAGGTGCCAAAGAAGGATGCGGAGAAGGCGAATGCGGGGCTTGCTCTGTTCTTATTGATGGTCAGCTCGTGAACAGTTGCTTGGTTCCGGTTATTCAGGTGCAAGGCAAAAACATAAGGACCATTGAAGGGATCGCCAATGACGATACCTTGCATCCTGTCCAAAAAGCCTTTTTGCAATGTGGAGGAGCACAATGCGGCATTTGTACGCCAGGAATGATCATAGCAGCTGTCAATTTATTGGAAAATGATCCGCATCCATCCAGAGAAAAAGTTATCGAATGGCTAGGGGGTAATCTTTGCCGCTGTACGGGCTATATGAAGATTGTTGAATCCATCCTGCAAGCTGCCGAGGAGAAATCATGAAAGCTTTTATACCAGATTACGAAGTCATGGCGCCGAGTTCCTTAACAGAAGCTTTGTCTTTATTGAATGACTCTTCCGGAAAGTGGAAGCCTTTTGCTGGAGGTACCGACCTCATGGTGTTATTGGAGGCTGGGAAATTGCCTATAGGGAAATATATAAGCTTACATGGACTTGTGGAATTAAAAAGTCAGGAGGATCATCCGGAAAATGTAACAATAGGTTCCTTTATGACCTTTAGTCAAATTCGAGGAAGCAAAATTCTTCAGGAAGAATTTCCATTGCTTTGCTTAGGAGCAGCTGAGATCGGTTCATTAGCGATTCAAAATCGGGCTACGATCGGTGGTAATATCGTCAATGCTTCTCCGGCGGCGGATTCACTGCCTCCACTGCTAGTGTATGAGGCCGAAGTAGAATTGATATCTATGAAAGGTTCCCGATGGATTCCCTATAAGGATTTTCACACCGGATACAAACAAATGTCTATGTATCCATATGAACTCTTATCTAGAATCCGTCTTCCAAAAAAAGAAAAAAACCTAAAGCAATTTTATCGAAAAGTGGGTGTTAGAGGGGCTCAGGCTATATCTAAAGTTTGCATGGCAGCGACAGCTCAGGTAAGTACTTCCAAGACAATCGAATCATTCAGGTTGGCATTCGGCAGTGTGGCCCCCATTCCTTTGCGTTGCATCCAGACAGAAACGGTCCTTAAAGGAAAACAGGTTTGCAACGATCTCATTCAATGGGCAGAAAAAAAGCTGGCAGAAGAGATTTCCCCTATTGATGATATACGCTCAACAAAGGAATATCGAGTGAAAGTAGCTCAGAATCTTTTAAGAACTTTTATGGAACAATTGTAAATGTGGGATTGGGTCACAGAGCTGCATCATTATCGAAAATTAGGCCGCCCTATCGCCCTAGTCACTGTTGTACGCTGTACCGGTTCCACTCCAAGGGAGCCCGGAGCTAAAATGCTGGTCTTCGAAAATGGGAGGATCCTGGGTACAATCGGCGGCGGACAACTTGAACTTCTTGCTATCGACGACGCTAAACAGTGCATAAACTTGGGCTATAATAAAATGGAATCTTATCCCTTGGGAGCCAAAACCGGACAGTGTTGCGGTGGTATTGTGGACTTATGGATTGAAACTTTTTCTGTCGGACATAAGCTCTATCTATTTGGAGCAGGACATGTAGGACAAGCCGTCTGTCAAGTATTATCAGGAACGCCATTCGAATTGCATTTGATCGATCCTCGCGAAGAATGGATCGGATCAGAAAAAATTCCTTCGGATGTCATCAGGCATCAATGTGATTGGGACGATTTTGTCAAAACAGTGCATTGGAATGAAAAGGCCTATGCAGCTGTTATGACACATGATCACAGCATCGATCAGGCGATTGTCGAGTTCCTGTTAAGTTCTCAAGCCTGCTTTATCGGTTTGATTGGCAGCCAGCCTAAATGGAAACGATTTCAGAAACGACTGAAAGCAAAAGGCGTTTCTGAAGATGATTTATTCAGAGTGACATGCCCTATCGGAATTCCTATTGGAGGAAAAGCTCCGAAAGAAGTCGCTATAAGCATAGCCGCACAACTCTTATCGATTTATTATGAACAAGATAGACCAATATCCGCTCCTTCTATTAGCTGCAGGAAATTCGACGAGGATGGGCATTCCAAAAGGATTAGCCCTCTTCCAGAACCAGCATTGGCTAACATGGCAGATTAAGAACTTTTTTCGTTCCGGCGGAGAAAATGTTCTTATTGTTTTTGGGTCTGATAAAGAAATTTATCAAAACACCCTCCCTTGGCTTCGGCATGAAGAAAACGATTGGTTCTCTTTCGATGACCGAAAGGTAGCCTTTGTGGTCAATCATTGTCCGGTTTTAGGCCAGTTCTCATCGATCCAAACAGGTTTACAGGTACTTTGCAGTCAAGATGTCCCCGGATGTTTTGTACAGCCAATCGATGTACCAATCCCTGATCAAGAAGTTTTTCAAGCTCTATCTACAGCCAAAAAACAGAATGTTGATGCAGTCATGCCAACCCATCAAGGGAAAGGAGGGCACCCCGTACTTCTGGCGAAGACGTTTATGGATTATCTTCTCAATCTCCCTGTCGATGAAAAAAATTCCCGATTGGACCGGCAGATCAATTCGCTTCCTTCTGAACGTCTGATAAAGACGCCGGTTATTCATGATACGGTTTGTTTGAACTTAAATACACCATCCGAATGGCAACAGTTTCATGGATTGCAAACAAACCGAGGATAATATCATGGATGACCCCGTCACTATGTTACTTGGAAAACAGGAAACGGATAGACATAGAGTGAAAGGAGTTTACCTGGATCATCACGCCACTACTCCATTAGATCCTGAAGTCCTTGATGCGATGATGCCCTATCTAAAGGAGTTTTATGGAAACGCTTCCAGTCGTTCACACGCTTGGGGATTAAGGAGTACAAAAGCCATCGAAAAAGCACGAGAGCAAGTCGCTCGCTTGATCGGAGCAGAAGAAAAGGAAATTATTTTTACCAGCGGAGCAACAGAAAGCAATAATCTTTGTTTGAAAGGACACGCGGACAGAGATCAAAACGCCTGCTTTGTAACATCATGTATAGAGCACCCCTCCATCATTCAAACTTGCCGCTATTTGGAAGCAAAGAGACATTCGGTCACCTATCTTCCCGTGGACTCATATGGCCGTTTAGATATCAATGACGTCACCAATGCCTTATCGGATTCGACATCATTAGTATCTATCATGCTTGCAAACCATGAAGTTGGTACTCTAAATCCTATTGCCGCGATCGGGTTGCTGTGTTCCCAAAAAAACGTACTTTTTCATACTGATGCGACGCAAGGATCGAGCCTACTCCCCATCAATGTAGATGAATGGCGCGTCGATTTTCTTTCCCTTAGCGCTCATAAAATGTATGGTCCAAAAGGGGTAGGAGCACTCTACATAAGAAAACATCATCCGCAAATCTCATTGACCCCTCTATTGCATGGAGGCGGACAAGAACGCAGTCTTCGCGCCGGCACGCTCAATGTTGCAGGAATTGTAGGTTTCGGAGCGGCTGCAGCAATCGCTTTACGCATGAGAGATGAAGAATTGAAACGCCTTAGAGTTTTACGGGATCGATTTTGGAACAAGATCAAGGAACAAATTGATGGGATTGTTCTTTTGGGACACCCCTTAGAAAGACTTCCGGATCACTTGAGCATCAGTTTTCCTGGGATCGATGCCGAGGAACTGATGCTCGAAATGGAAGATCTGGGCTTATCGAGCGGTTCGGCTTGCTCGACAGGGAATGGGAGTCCTTCCTATATCTTGAAAAATATGGGTGTCAAACATGAGTTCATTCATGGAAGTATTCGAATTGGTTTAGGCAGATTCACCACAGATGAAGAAATCGATTACGCTATCTGTAAAATTTCTGAGACTGTAAGAAAGCTTGACAAGGAACGCGGCATCTAGTCTTTATAAGGATCAACTTCATGCTCCCCAGCCATAACGACGATCAAAGGGCGCAAAGTATTCAAAACTTTCACAGTAGGTCCCTGTGCCGCCAAAACATCAGGAAGACGCCGATATACATGCGGAGATTCATCTAAACCTCCTCCGCGCAGTACCACTCCTTTGGCTTTTATCCACGATTGCATCATCTCAGGGGATATTTTCCCCGGTTTAATGATGTTGCCTGTTCTTTTATCCTTCATCAATCTGCCTGTTTTAAAATCTCGTTTACCAGAGGCTTCTGTTCGAGACATCACACGGCCTGCTCCATGCACAGTAGAATATAACGCCTGCTCTTGCATTTTTTGGATCGCGGGATTCCCTTCTACACCTTGCAAAATAACAGCATCATCACCCATTGATCCGCCGACAAAACCTCGCTGTCCCGGAAATGCAGGCGTAGCCCCTTTTCTAACAACAATGAGTTCTTTAGTTGCTCCATCCATATTATGCTTTTCCTTCCAGGCAAAGTTATGATGATTATGCACCAAATCAAGCTCGCCGGCCTGTAATATCTCAACTATGGAGCGTGCCACCCATTCCCGGCCCGCATATGCATATTGACCGGCCAACTCCATTAAAGCCCAATAATCATCGCCTGTTGCTGTTCCTAAAGCAAGCATTGTTTCGATTTCTTTGGCCCGATCTCCCCAGGAGCCTCCCTGACCTATAGCAAGAAAGTTTGAGGCTATGGTATGTCCGAACCCTCTCGAACCGAAATGCACGCCCACCCAAATATGACCATCTTCGCGATCAACAAACACATCGACATAGTGGTTGCCCGAACCTACGGTGCCAAGCTGTCTACGGGCTTTTTCCTTTAACTCATCCCGATATCCGCCTATATTGGGGATTACGTGCCAGGCGGGATCTTGGAAAAGCGGGTGTTCGACCGGGGCATCATTTGCTTTGTTTTTTCGGCCCAAACCAAAACTAATTGTTCCCGCAATCTCATCTGCAATTTGGTTTAAAATAGGATTGCTGGAAATTTTATGCGGATTAGACTCGATGTCGAAAACGGAGGCACCGATCATATGCTCCAGCGTAAGGTTTGTCTTAATGGCGCAGTTTCCACAGGCAATATCGAATCCAACGCCATTAACGGATACCTGATTGTCATAAGCGGCAACTCCGCCTACAGGCATGACATAACCATAATGACCATCCGCCATCAAAGCAGCTCTAACGGCATTATTTTTGATGTGCTCATACTGTTCTATTGTTTTGGATTCATGATTGCCAAAGATCATAAAAAACCTCTTAAGATTAATAAATTCACAAGTTATTCATTATAAGGCATCAAATAGAACCATGTCTATTTATTTTGATGATTATCGCTTGCATTTCTCTTCAAAAAATAGGATAAGCTGGAAGATGTAAAATATGAATGGATCGGGAAGAAGAATCTTGGAAACAACTGCCACAAATCCTGACAAAATCAAATCCTCTTCAGAAGCTCTCGAACACTCGGATGTCGTTCCCTTGTATGCAACCTATCTTTTATTTGCAGAATTAGGGCTCGGCGCCTTGCTGCATGCTGTTCGATTCCCCTTTACCGGATATCTTCTCTCTTTAAACCAAATCTTTCTATTAACAAGGGCTTTATGGATCATCGATAAAAAAAACCGGTTTCTCCCCGGCTCAATTTCCACTCTTGCAGCTCTTTTAAAATCTATCGCACCTATGGGAAAAAAAATCACTCCCATGCTTGCAATTGCCATGCAAGGATATTTATACAATTTAGGGATTCTTTTTTTTGGGAATACCTCATTAGGCAGAATCCTGGGAGGTGCGCTCTCTTCTTTATGGGGCTTTGCACAACCACTCATCCTGTATTATTTCATTTTTGGCAGCTCTTTTTATGAATCTCTATTTAATTCTGTGGGATATCTAGAAAAGGCTCTGGGAATTTCCTTTTCAGCATTTGTGATTGCGGCAGTCTTTATCGTTCTTTTCAAAGTTTCATTGGCCATAGCTCTGGTGATATTGGCCCCCTTTGTTCCTCAGGCCGCCTTCGAAAAATATATTACACAATTATCAAAGACAATTAAAACCAATGATCCATCTACAAAGCCCCTTTCTTTAAGAGAGATCTCCCGAAAAGCCCTCTTCGATCTCTTGAATCCTTTTTTCTTGTTGTCTATCATGATCACAGCCATTTTTCTGTACTATTCGCAAGATTTTCCCGGATGGATTTTAAATGGTATTTTGAGACCCCTAGCTTTAGGTTTCATCTGTTTTTTTGTTCTCCGTTGGATTACCGGAGAAAAGCTTCTGTTTTTTTTCGGAACCGCAAAAAAATCTTGGTTTAATGAGGATTTGAATAAAATTATGGAAAATTTGCGGAAATGACATAAGCTCGTATTTCACAAAATTAATACTTTACAGAAAAAGCACTACCTCAATTTGAACCTAGCGGTTTGTTAGCTGTTAATACTTAACTTGTTTGATCAAGATTTTAACAGGATAGGTAGGATCGCCTTCGGCGGCAGGATAAAACACACAAGCTGCTTAGATATAAGTGATGAAGCTATTGATATTAATGATAGCTTTTTCTGACACAAAATGCCTTTATCATGCTGCCGAAGGCGATCCTATCTATCCTGTTTAATTTTTATCACACATGTGAGCGGCTGATCGCGTGAACAGTTTCCGTAAACTTTTTATTTTGTGAAATATGAGCATAAGGTAGCAAGGCCGTCCCGGCCTTGTCCAGTTTACTTATATTTCAATTTCTTCCTTCATTTTTTCTTACTCTTTCCACTATACTTTTTGTCATATGGAACAGATTATTGGACACATCGAACGCATCACATTTCAAAATGATGAAACAGGTTTTACTGTAGCACAGCTGCAAGAAGCTGGCCGCTCTGAGACTACCTGCATTGTGGGAAGTATGCCGACCTTACAGCCTGGAGAGACTGTTCGCTGTTTTGGAGAATGGAAAAGACATCTCATTCATGGCAGACAATTCACTGTCTCTAAGTATACTACAGAAGCTCCAGCTGACGTCATCGGTATCAAGAAATATTTAGGGTCCGGATTGATCAAAGGGATCGGTCGGGCCTATGCAGGACGCATCGTCGAAGCTTTTGGCACTGACACATTGCGAGTAATTGACGAAACCCCGGAAAGACTGCAGGAAATTCCTGGACTAGGCGGAAAAAGAATCGAGAGTATCAAGCTATGCTGGATAGAACAAAAATCGATTCGTGATGTAATGGTATTTTTACAGACATATGGTGTCAGCCCTGCCTATGCTCAAAAAATCTTCAAGAAGTATGGGGCGGATGCAATAAAAAAGGTCAAAGAAAATCCCTATAACTTAGCCAAAGAAATCCATGGAATCGGCTTTAAAACAGCCGACACCATAGCCCAAAAAATGGGAATCGCCAAAGATTCCAAAGAAAGGATTGAAGCAGGAATTGAATATACCCTTTCCGAACTAGCCAATGACGGTCATGTTTGCTATCCTTCAGACGAGCTGGCCACGGAGGCCGGAAAAATTTTAGAATGTGATAGCGACCGGTGTACACAAAGTCTGGATCCCTTAAGACAGCAAGAAAGAATAGAAATCTTCGATTTACTGGACCAGCGGATTTTGCGGCCCTTTGTGTGGATCCGTCCTTTATTCATTGCAGAGATCGGCATTGCTAGGGATATCAATAGACTTTTCAAAGCCTCTTGTCATTTGAGAGGCATAGACTGGGCTAAAGCTTTGGATTGGGTCCAGAACAAGCTCAATATCCGTTTGGCGGAAAATCAGCAAAAAGCTGTCAGGATGGCACTGGAAGCAAAAGTCCAGATTATCACCGGTGGGCCGGGAACAGGAAAAAGCACCATCACCAAAGCCATTTTAGCTATTTCTGAAAAGCTCACCTCAAAGATCCTGCTGGCTGCCCCAACTGGAAGGGCGGCAAAACGAATGGCAGAAATTACAGGATACAAAGCTTCAACGATCCACTCATTGTTGGAATTCAATTTCAAAACCGGCCAGTTCAAGCATAATCGCGAATCTCCCTTGGATTGCGAGTTATTAATTGTCGATGAAGCTAGTATGATCGATACTATGCTGATGTATAATTTGTTGAAAGCTATACCCAACCATGCACGTGTCATTTTTGTGGGCGATATCAACCAATTGCCGAGTGTAGGACCTGGAAACGTCTTGCGGGATATGATCTCATCTAACAGCATTCCCGTCACCATGTTGACAGAGATTTTCCGTCAGGCAGCAGGATCCCAAATTATTACAAATGCCCATAAGATCAACAACGGGATTTTCCCCGATATCCGTAATCAAAATGACAGCGATTTTTTCTTTCTCGAATCGGAAGCTCCTGAAGATGTTCTACAAACTATAGTTGCGCTTGTCAGTCAAAGGCTTCCAAGAAAGTATGGCTTTGATCCGTTGCGAGATATCCAAGTGCTGGCCCCGATGAAGCGCGGAATTATTGGCACTGAAAACTTGAATACTGTACTCCAGAATACGTTGAACCCTAAAGAGGAGCGGCTGGCAAGAGGCGGTCGGGTATTTTCTGAAGGGGATAAAGTTATGCAGATTCGCAATAATTATCAAAAAGACGTTTTTAACGGGGATATCGGCACAATCTCTGCCATTCATCTGGTTGACCAGCAACTGTGTGTGGATTTTGAAGGCAAAGAAGTTATTTACGATTTTTCCGATATAGACGAATTAGTTCTCTCTTATGCTGTTTCGGTTCATAAATATCAGGGCAGCGAATGCCCTTGTGTGGTCATGCCGGTACATACTTCGCACTTCATGCTTTTGTTTAAAAATCTTTTATACACCGGAGTCACTCGAGGTAAAAAGCTGGTGGTTTTAGTAGGCACAAAGAAAGCCTTATTCCTAGGAATCAAAAATGACGAAGTAAAACAACGATATACTGGACTTGAGCAAGCATTGGTCGGTTCTAAACCCCTCTCTATTTCGGCTAAATTATGAGCAAAGCTATACGGACCATGAAAAGGAGATTGACCAATTCCTTATATGGAGCGATATTTTTTTCCCTTGTGGGATTTTTTTTCTGGGTGATTGAAACGGTCCCTGAAGTCAAGCTGCCCTCATCAACAGAACCGGTGGAGTTCTATGCTAACCAAAACGGGGATGATTTGCGCACAACCGTTATCCATGCCATTGACTCTGCGAAGCAGTCGGTCATGTTGGTGATTTACACCTTAACGGATCCGGGGATTATTGCAAGCCTCCAGCGCAAAAGCAATGAGGGCATTCCTGTTACTGTGATCCTGGATGGCAACGCATCTAAAGGCATAGACCGCAAGATGAGGGGTAATGTTCGAATCGTTAAACGCTATGCTAAAGGACTCACACACCAAAAGATACTCCTCATCGATGGCAAGAGTTTGCTGCTTGGATCTGCGAATATGACGGGAGAATCCTTAAAAATGCATGGCAATTTGATGCTAGGATTCGAAAGCCCTGCTTTGGGAAAAATGGTCGAAGAAAAACTCGCCAGTTTAAACGAAGATGGCGACCGTGCAATCATTCCCCATCAATCTTTTGTGATGGATGGCCAAAAAGTTGAGATGTGGTTTTTGCCTGACGATCGAGGGGCGATTGAACGAATAAAACAACTGATGCGTTCGGCTAAGAAAACGATACGTGTAGCTATGTTTACATGGACGCGGTACGATTTTGCAGATGAAATTGTCGCCGCTGCCTATCGAGGAGTCAAGGTTCAAATTGTCTTGGATAACAACCAAGGTCAAGGTGCTAGTGCTAAAATTGTTAAACTATTAGCTAAGAAACACATTCCCATTCGATTGAGCAGTTCAGCTGGTCTTCTTCATCACAAATTCATGATCGTTGATGATACCATTTTAGTGAATGGTTCAGCTAATTGGACCAAGGCGGCATTCACACAAAACGATGACTGCTTCATCGTTTTGCAAGATCTTACCGACAAGCAAAAAGAGCAGCTTACTCGCTTGTGGTCTATCGTTTGGGCAGAATCAAAACCGCCTGACCTTCGATAATTCATATTCCAGTGATGATGAACTTGTCAAAGCTTTCCTGAAGGATGATATACCTCGCGAGGTATAGATTTCTCCTGATGGACCCCCAATGCCTATAATAACTTAGGAGTTGGGACAACTCAACTCTATTTTGAAATTATAGCCAGATATTTAGGATTTTAATCATATCTGGCTGGAATTTCATTGTGATTTCTGGCCAGATATGCTAATATTAATGTATATCTGGCCAAGGAAACCAAATGACGAAAAGAAAAACAGAGTTAAACCACGTCCAATTTATTGGTCGAACCAGTGAAATAAAAACTATAGAAAACGCATCCAATTCGAGTGAAGCGAATATACTTGTCGTTTATGGTCGAAGACGTGTTGGGAAAACAGAATTAATTGAACATGTGCTAAGCCAAAGGGGGCTAATCAAGCTGGAGGGTGTTGAAAATAACGATAGCAAAGCTCAAAGATACCGCGTTGTTTATCAACTATCCAAGGCACTAAATGATAAACAAATAACACACATGCACTTTAATACCTGGATGGAGCTTTTTGATTTTATTGCTGAGAAGATTTCTGAGGGAAAATGGACGCTTTATTTTGAAGAAGTACAGTGGTTAGCTGAGTATAAAAACGAATTTATCTCTGATTTGAAATACGTTTGGGATAATGCTTTAAGACGTAACCCAGAACTGCTCTTAGTTCTTTGCGGATCTTCGCCCTCATTTATGAGAAATCAGGTTGTCCATTCCAAAGCCCTTTACAACCGCTCTATGTACGAAATCAATCTTAAAGAATTTTCCATTCGTGAAACCAATGAGTTTTTAAAAAATAGATCTTTTCGAGAAATTATGGACGCTTATCTTACGATAGGAGGCATCCCTGAGTATCTAAAACGTTTAAAAAAGCACTCGTCTATTCAAATAGGCATATGCGAGGAGAGCTTTAAAAAAGATAGCTATTTCAGCAATGAAAAACAGCGAATTTTTATTAGTAGTTTTGCCTCTAACGTGCACTATGAAGCTATCGTTGACTACCTTAGCCAGGTTAAGTTTGCCAGCAAACAAGATCTTGAAAAGCATATTCATGCAAAAGGAGGCGGAAGTCTGACAAATGTTCTTAAAGACCTGGAAATGTGCGGGTTTATCGAACGTTATGTGCCTTATCAAGCCGTTGAAAACAGTAATTTAGTCCGTTATTGCATTGCTGATAATTATCTAAGATTTTATTTCAAATTCATCGCCCCATTGTCTAGCCGTATTCAACAAGGCGACTACAACAACGCTCCATTACAAGCTCTAAATAAAGAATCCTATCAAAAATGGCTTGGATTTTCTTTTGAACAATTCTGTCGCAAGCACAGTCAAATTATTGCAGCCATTATTGGATTTTCAGCTGTTCGCTACAAAAGTGGAGCTTTTTTCAACCGAAATTCAATCAAAGAAAACTCTGGATATCAAATTGATCTTATTTTTGATCGGGCAGACCATGTCCTAACTGTGTGTGAAATCAAATACACAATTGCGAAAACAGGAGTAGAAGTGATTGAAGAATTAGAAAAGAAACTACGTTTAATGCCCAACCAACATAATAAAACCATCGAAAAAGTCTTGATCTCTGCCAACGGTGCAAGCGACGCGCTTCTTTCGCAAGGCTATTTTGATAGAATCATCACCTTAGATGCGATTTTTAGTTCAAGCTATACCTCGCGCGGTCTAAAACTTGAAATTTAAACAACGCGAGGTATAGATTTCTCCTGATGACCCCCAATGCCTATAATAGCTGGTTTTAGGTTCTTCTTAGCCATATGCCTCTTTAAAAACTTGTGCTATTCCGCTGTTTTTTTTAGCAAATTAACATGGCGGAAAAACAACTCGCTTTCATATTTCATCGGCCGGGATTAATTGTCAAATTTATATTGAAGATAATTTATATATTTACTATAGTTAATCAAGCTATAATTTTACGGAATACCATGGTTAATATAACGAATTACTTATTAAAAGTACAAGACTACAACAATGGAATATCACCCCCAAAGAATGATCAAAATCTTCTTTTGCAAACTATTTCCAATTTACGATCGTCCAATCTTGATTCAAAAAAACAAGATGAATTAACACTGCCTTCGAAAGATTTTAAGAAAAAAATCAAATTTTCTTCAGAACAAAGCCTTAAAAAAAAGCCAAAAGAACATATCCCGGAATTCAACCTTGAGTCAGTAATCGACCACTGGGATGAACTACTGTGTTTGGAAAGCAAAAAAACAAAAATAGAAATTCTTCCTCCCATTGAGGATTCTGAATTTGATAGTCATCTTATGACGAAATACTTAACTGCAGAACAAAGAAAAAAAATAAATAAACAATATATTTCCAATGAAGATATCAATCAATATATTAAAAAATTAGAATCCGCTGATGGCATAAAATCAATTACTTATGATCTATTTCATTATAAAGAAAATTCAATAATAGCTTTACGAGCTTGGCATCAAAAAAAAATCAGTGAAGAGCAGTTTGCTACGCAATGTATGCTCTATGCTGCTATAGATCAAATGTTTCTCCATCCAAGTCGTTTTGATATCAAAAAGACTGGAAATTATACAAACTATCAGCGTATTGATTTGCAGCCCACAAATTTTTTTGATATGGAGATTTTTTCTATATGTGGTACAGAAAAAGAAAAAAAATATCTATCTTCATTTTTATCGCTAGTTGATGATCGAATAGGGTTGTTCTCTACAAAAATAGAAAAGGAATGTCCTTTCTCCGAACGGTATTTTTGGGGTTGTGAACTCCCGCTCGGCCCTGATTTTTATTGGTCGCCGTTGCACTACAGAATTCATGAAATCGTCCATTTTTTTGAATCCGTAAATATTGATTCTAATAAAATCTCAGATACATCAGATACATTTGATCCGAAGTATTTGATTATCCCTTCCTATACGATAATGAAACTCTTTTTTTCAGAAACCTTTCCAGATTCGAAAATGAAAATAGCTCCTATTCTAGGGGAATTAAGCAAAGAAACAATTATTGCCTTAAAGAAAGAAGGGATTCGTCCTATCAATATTGGTGTATTTGGTGCAGATGTTCCTGAATATGCAGACACCTATTTTGCGGGTAAATATATTTTAACCTTACATGATTTTTATCATGCCGTGAGGGACTTTTATACGCCGCACCGATATTATTTGGCAATCCAGAGAATCAGCAGCATTTTGGAGGGATTAATGGAAAAAGCATTGCTCGTAGAGGAATTCAAAGCTTTCAAGAAGTTGAGATGGAAATTACATGATGGAGAAGCCTACCCATTTTATAATAATAAAAACGGTACGTTTTCAGTACCATCCTTTGGACATTTATTTAAAACATTTCCTTGGACCGAAACAGCTCGTAAGGCTGTCATTCAAGATATGGTACAAAACGCAGAGACTTGGAAAAATTCCTTCAATATAGACAAAAGCGATTTATCTCCCCCTGAAAAAACCTTATATGAAGAAATTCTGAAATCGATTCAAAATGAAGAGCTTGCTCAAAAAGGCTGATTTATATGATGATGCAACTATTTGAATCCCTTTGCTCAATCTGAGCATTCAAATAGTTACATCTACCTTATGCGGACCTGTGAGTTATTCAATGCGTCTTCGCTTTGCACTCTATAGCATCTTCATACGAAGTATGATCAATGTTAAAGCGCTGACACTGCTCATCCAGCCATGGGTTTGAATCATAGCTGGCATAATTTTCCGTTAATTCCTCACCTTGTTTTATATCGCGCAGGGCTATTGAATATTGGCCGCCTGATGTACCACCCCACATGTTTGGTTTGCTGCAATGATTGACAAAACGTGCATTGTCCAAACATAAAACAAGGCCGTTAAAAGTCTCAACATAGTAAGAATACGTTAAAATATATTTAATAAGAAAAGACTCTGTTTTATGATGACTTGCGACCAACGTGTCAAACACAGCCCTAGTAAAGATGACGCAAGTTTCAGGCGTGTAATGCCAAACGATTTGTCCTTTTTCAATATCCTGGTCGGCAAAAAGTCCAACACCGGCAATACTACTTGGTTTTACTGTACACTTAGCAATCAACATAGATCCCTCTTATTTACGTTATTGAATTCGTTATAAAATTGAAGCATATGTTCCACTCACCTTAAATTGGGATTTGAGGTGGCTCTGGGTATAGTTTTTCAACGTCTAGGTTCAGATCGCTGACAGTTGGTATGTTGCTTTTAAGGAAAGACGACATTAACCAAATATTTCTTTCGAAGATCCCTGTTAAAGAAAGAATCAAGGCTTTTTCATTCAGGGAGGCCAATTCCATCTGATTAATATGATGATCGCGTATCTTTTTCATTGTCGTTTTAATGTTCGTCATGGCGTTCATCATGATATTGATATCTTCCTTCGATTTGCTTTCAATAGCTTCTAAAATTGTCTCAAGGAGAGCTTGCTGTGCTTCATACAGCTGGAACAACAGACTGTGCAATCCCTCATGGGCGTTCGATGGTAGCTCTACCTGCGTGAGATAGTTGATTCCATCCTCTAAAGCGATGATATATTGCAATTGATCAATTAATAACACCATCTTATCGGCAGTAACTTGCGAAATATGCTTTGAAGTAAGATCTCTTAAAAGCGCCTCCATAGCTAGAGTAATGGAATGGAACTGCGAATGCCTGGCTTGTAGAACAGCAGAAACCCCATCTTTATTCTTTTCAGAGAGCCTGTATTCGATATTTTTTGGCAAGCGTTTGAAAAGGCCGAACAGCTCTTGCTGTAACAAATCAACGGCACTATCGGGATCTTTGATCTTATCTGCGATGAATTGTGGTTTGTTGGGATCGACCTCATCTTGAATATAGAATACTTTTTTCATCCAATAGAGAATACGATCCAGGGAAAAGGAAAAGACGATCGTCATGATTAGATAGGTAAAGAAAATAATAAAAATTAACTGGGACCAGACAGAATCCGTGATCGCTGCGCTGAAAGCATTCAGTAAAGGTATGGAAGTGTGAATTTCTAATAAAAATAGAAGTCCAAAAATAACGACAATGGATAATTCCAATAACGTTTGTACCAAAATAAGCTTCTTGACCGTACCTTTGAATGGAATAATAAAAAAAATATTGGATATAGATAATCCCAAGAGCATGCCATATACCATGACAATGGCTTGCTCATTAGATAACACCTGAGCTTGTGTAAAGTTAGCTACCAAAACAAGGATCAAAATGTCGGATTGGCAGATGCTCATTAAGATCGCTGATAAAATGAAGGGTAGGAATAAATGATCTTGAATGTCATGCAGGTAGCTTTGTACAAATGAGCTTTGTGCAATTTCTTCGGATTGAGACATCATGACCGTCAAACCATACAACATCAATAAGACACCGATCAGGCATCCGATAAAATGACGCCATTTCACAGGCTTTTCTGCATAGAATGCGAATCCGGAAACACCGAGAAGAAAAAAAAGGAATACATCGATTTTAATAAAAACGATCAAATACAGGAAACAAGATCCAAAATTGCTCCACAAACTCATCATCCCGCCGCGATGCAGGCTGATCGTCTTACCGGTACAAAGAGCTGCAGCAATAAAGCCAACTACGGCTGGATCTCCGGTGACAAATCCTAGAATAGCACCCCAAAAAGCTGCTAGAAAATCATTGGAGGTATGTTTTTTTATGACCTCACGCATATGCCCGCTAGTCAGATCGCGCATGCTGCTTTCTAGGATTTTAAGACCTAGAAGCAAAAGACCAAGGCCGGCAAAAATTTGAGATAAAATGTCTATCAAGCCTTCATTCCTTTCTAAAATTCTATACTGACGATAGAACAATCATCTTCTAAAGGACCCGGTCCATTCAACGCTTGGGCAAATTGAACAATCCGTTCAACATCTTCCAATTCCGGTTTGTCGTTTTTAGCAACAATTTCGACAAATTCGTTGTAGCGCATGATTTGCCTGTCTTTTTTTTCAATTTCATAAATGCCATCACTGAAAACAAAAAGTCGCTTATAATCGCCAATATCCATGACGGAAGTTTGAAATTCCACACCGGGCATGGCTCCGATCACTAAGCCAGGCAATCCGAGCTCTTTAGGTGGCAGAGGGTTATCACGCGCGCCTAGCAATACTGCCGCGGGATGAGCTCCGCTAGCAAAACTGATCTGTCTCTTCGTTTTATTATAAACGCCATACCAAATGGTAAAAAACATGTTGTTATGGTTTTCCATTTGAAAAGCTTCATTCAGACCGTTAAGCACTTGCGAAGGGTTTCGAAAATCAGTATTCGGTAAGCTTTGCGAGCGCATGACATTCATGGCTGATATTGAAAGGACTGCGGCGCCGACCCCATGACCGCAAACATCTAAAAGATAAACAGCAAAATGCTCATCATCGAGCCAATGATAGCCAAAAGCATCTCCTCCTAACATAGTCGATGGGATAAATCTCCAGTTTGTTATAATCGGACCGGTCAGTGGCTCGGGTAATAGCGATTTTACATACTGGGCAGCTTCGGCAAGTTCCTTTTTGAGCATTTTCTGGCTTTCTTCCAGCTTTTCGTAGGCTAAATTCCTTTCCAATAAGCGGATATAAGCGGCCGAGTGATACCTAATCCTCGCAATCAACTCTACTTTGTCCGGCAGTTTGACCATGTAATCATTGGCCCCTAATGCAAACGCCTCGGCTTTTATTGTGGGTTCTTCTTTGCTAGAAAGGACGATCAAGGGCACTTCCTTTGTGGCTGGATTCGCCCTGAAGAATTTGACCAATGTCAAACCATCAATGTCGGGCATGACGAGGTCTTGAAGGATAACCGTTGGATGAATTTCCGAAGCGAGAGAGAGAGCTTTGGTTGGATCCGAACAATAGTGAAAGACTATATCCGGTTGATCCTTGAGCATCCTCCTTACCGCTTCTCCTATAATGGCTTGATCATCAATGAGCAATACCGTGATTTGAAATTTCTTTCGGCTAGGGCTTAGTATTTCGTGGGGGGATGAAGCGAGAGTCATCGAACTATCCTTTCTTTTTTCTTTCAAGATACGACAAAATATTCGGTACGATGGATTTCAATGGAAGGACGATAGAAGCTCCTCCTGCATCAATTGCAGCTTTAGGCATCCCAAATACAACCGAGGTTTCCTGATCCTGGGCAATGGTAAACCACCCGGCATCACGCAAAACTTTCATACCTTGCCCCCCATCGTACCCCATGCCAGTCAAGAGTACTGCAATGGCTGGCTCAGGCCAAGCTTTAGCAATACTTTTAAAAAAAACATCGACAGAAGGACGGTAGGGCATATCGATAGGATCTGGAGTATAACGCAGTTCTAATGAAGACGACATATATAAGTGATCGCTTTTACCGGCTATGAGGACTAGTCCGGCCGTGGGAACGGCACCCTGAAAAGCTATCTGGACAGGCAGGGTGGATTTTTCTCCAAGCCAACGAGCAAGCCCGCCGGAAAACTCCTCATCGACATGTTGAACGATGACGATGGCCAATTTTGAATCAGGGGGTATATTCGATAAGATCTGAGCAAGGGCCAGCGGTCCCCCGGTAGAAGCCCCTATGACTAATAATGTTGGATATTTAGCTGTCTGGTCAGATCCTTGCGCAGGCGGGTTATGGGCTTTTTTCACCTTTCTAGTCTGTTTTCCAGTCAACGTGCCAATGGTGTCGATTTTCCGCAGAAGATCCTCGGCAGCCATTCTATCGCCTTGCAAACCAACGACAGGAGTTTTTACAGCATCCAAAGCGCCTTCACCCATCGCTTCATAAACCTTTGAGGCGTGTCCTGCCACCGTCGAAGTTACGACGAGTATGGGGCAAGGTGTAGTTTGCATAATACGCCGTATCGCTTCAACTCCGCCCATGATGGGCATGATCAAATCCATCAATATGAGATCCGGAAGATCTCTTTCGCAAAGACTAACAGCTTCAGCACCATTATAAGCGATCCAAGCGATCTCATGCTCCGGAATCATGCTTATGATACGTTTAAGAACTTCTACAGTTAGTTTGACATCATTGACAATGGCGATTCTCATATAACTCCTCAAGGTTTTCCGATCAGATCTTCTACAGCACGAAGAAGGGTTTCATCATGAAATCCGCTTTTTGTTAAGTAATAATTTGCACCGGCTTCCATTCCTTTTAATCGGTCTTCCTCTCTTTCCTTATAAGAGATAATCATTACTGGCAGGTTTTTGGTCTTTGCATCAGCCCGTATATTTTTGACAAGTTCTATGCCATTCATTCTTGGCATATCGACATCTGTGACGACAAGATCGAAAGCTCCCATACGTAAAGCGTTCCAACCATCCATTCCATTGATTGCAGATTGGACATCGTACCCATGATTTTGTAATAATCGGCTTTCGACTTCTCTAACCGTGATGGAATCGTCGACAACAAGGATCCTTTTTTTAGGACGGGCAACAGAGGCTTCTCCGTAGCTTAGCCTATGAAGGCGGC
>Ga0351960_1026_pt1 | contig 29838 bp, 31 predicted proteins | sample TotcelT113001M14_FD_205808 | JGI IMG/M metagenome (GOLD analysis project Ga0351960, IMG submission 205808) | Enriched cells from coal bed in the Powder River Basin, Montana, United States - Total cells T11 rep3 HSBNCT.T11.300.1.M14 ... | reverse complement strand
GCCCAGATCTTGTGGGGCAGTTGAGCCCTGTCCACGGGGACGAATCCCTGCTTGGAGAAGAAGGCCGGCTGACGGGTGAGACAGAACACGCGCGGAAGCCCAAGCGACCGGGCCTCCTCGACGCATGCCTCAACGAGCACCCCGCCGAGTCCCTCATGTTGCCTGGATCCATCGACGGCAAGCGACCGTATCTCCCCCAGGTCCATCCAGTTCACATGGAGAGCGGCGCAACCGATGACACTGCCTCCGTGCCTGATGACGAAGTAGTCTCGCAGGTTCTCGTATATCTGACTCAGCGCCCTGGGGAGCATGTCGCCCCTGTTGGCGAAGTCGTTAATCAACTTATGCATCTGGGGCACATCTTGTATGCTGGCCTTCACGACGGGCACAAGGTTGTTCAGCGCGATATCGACGGTCTCAGCATAGTGCGCATCGGCGTCAGCGGCAAGCGGAGAGTAGTCGTCCGGGCGTCCCATGAGCGTGAGATACTCCTGTGTGCGCTCGTCACTCGGGAACAAACCCACCTTGGCGCCGGCTTCGACCGCCATGTTCGATACCACAAGTCGCTCCGGCACACTGAGGGTGTCAACGCCCGGTCCACCGAACTCCAGTGACATGTAGGTGGCGCCGTCCGCACCGATTCGTCCGATAAGATGCAGTATCAGGTCCTTAGAGCACACCAGGTCAGCGAGCGAGCCAGTCAGATTGACCCGGAACGTCTCCGGCACTCGGAACCAGTTCTTCCCGAGCGCCATTGCCACCGCCACGTCGCTCGAGCCCATGCCTGTTCCGAATGCGCCAAGCGCCCCTGCCGTCACGCTGTGAGAATCCGCCCCGACGATAACGTCGCCGGGTCGCGCATATCGCTCCGCAACTATCTGGTGACACACGCCGTCCCCCACCTCACTCACCACGCATCCGGTCTCCCGGCCGAACGCACGGAGGAACAGGTGGTCGGTAGAGAGCTGTCGCGCGGGGCTGGGCGCCGCGTGGTCCATGAACAGGATGGTGCGCGCCGGATTTGCGAGCCGCTCGAATCCCGCCTCTTTGAAGAGGCGCAGCGTCAGCGGGCCGGTGGTATCCTGCACGAAGGCAAGATCGACACGGGAGATGACGATGTCATTCGCCCGGGCATCGGCGCCTGCGCTGTCTGAGAGAATCTTCTCCGCGAGTGTTCTGCCCATGACCGCTACCCTATCACCGCCAGGGTCTGGTTGAGCTGCACCTTCTCTCCGGGCTGACAGTTGATAGCGACCACGGTGCCGTCTTCGGGAGCCGGCAACACGTTTTCCATCTTCATGGCCTCCAGAACGCAGACGCCTTCTCCGGCGCGCACGGCGTCTCCGAGTTCCACCAGATAGCGGATGACTGTGCCGGGCATAGGCGAGAGCAGCGGAGTCCCCACCGCTGCATCAACCGGTGTACCAGCTTCATGACTGGGCGGTTCAGGGGCGGGGGGCGCCGAGCAGACCAGTCCACCCAGTCGCACCTGGTCAAGAAGCTCATCCTCCACCCGTATGTCCTCAAGGGTCTTGCCCCTGGTCTCAGGTGGAGGCGCCTCGAGTCCGTGCTTCCATCGCAGGAAACGCATCCCTGAGGTCGGGTACAGCACATAGGTCAGGACGTCGCCGATATCGGCGGCCAGACTGCCCACCTGCTTCTTCGCCGCATCCAACTCCGGTTCTATGACGTCCGCCGGGCGGGTCGTGATAGGTTCTTCACCCCGCTCATAGCCCATCAGGATAGCCGCCTGCACCACGGGGTCGACGGGCGCGGGGGGCCGGCCATACAACCCGTACACATACGACTTGACCTGCTCAGATACTACCTTGTAGCGACCAAAGAGCACGTTGCTGACCGCCTGAGTGCCGATTATCTGGCTCGTGGGGGTTACGAGAGGCGGATAACCGAGGTCCTTCCTCGTCCGGGGCAGTTCGGCATACACCTCCGCCAGGCGCGACAGCGCGTCCGCCTCTTTCAGCTGGGCAATCATGTTGGTGTACATGCCGCCCGGTATCTGGTGCCTCAGCACGGCGGTATCGATGACCGAGAATCCCGTCTGGACGAGGAAATCACGATACTTCGGTGCGATTCTCTCGAGCACCTCATCCAATTCGAGGACGCGCTCAAGATCAAGTCCCGTCTCGCGTGGAGTGTCACGCAACGCGGCAATCATGGTCTCGACAGCCGTGTGCGACGTGCGCATGGCAAAAGGCGCGAGGCACGTGTCCAGGATGTCCACGCCCGCCTCGACTGCCTTCAAGAACGACATCGGCGCCATCCCGCTGGTAGCGTGGCTGTGGAGCGCCACGGGCACGTCGAGCGCCTCCTTCAACGAGAAGATGACGTCGTAAGCGTCATCCGGCGACATCAGACCGGCCATGTCCTTGACACAGATGCTGTCAGCGCCCATGTCCTGCAGCGTCAGAGCCTTCTCCACGAAATAGTCTATGGTGTAGACAGGGCCGCCGAGCTTGTGCTCGGTCAGCGAGTAGCACACGGCTGCTTGAACGTGTTTGCCACAGTCCTTCACGGCCTCCATGGCCGTCTGAAGGTTCCGTTCATCATTGAGAGCGTCGAAGACCCTGAAGACGTCTATGCCGCAATCGGCGGCGTGGCGAACGAACTCCCTGACAACGTCGTCCGCGTAGTTGCGATAGCCAACGAGGTTCTGTCCACGAAGGAGCATCTGCAATGGAGTGTTCGGGACAGCCTTCTTGATAAGGCGAAGGCGCTCCCACGGATCCTCGTTGAGAAACCGGGTCATCACGTCGAACGTCGCACCACCCCATACCTCGAGGGACCAGAACCCGAGACCATCCATCCGAGGCGCGAGCTCGAGCAAGTCTTCGGTTCTCACCCGGGTAGCCAGCAGCGACTGGTGACCGTCACGAAGCGTGAGGTCCGTAATCTTCACCGGTGTAGGTTTGTATGACACGTGTGGTTCCTCCAAGCAGCGGGATGCGGAAGGGATATTCTACTGGGAATCCGCTGCTATAATCAACGTGAGAGTGAATCCCACTCTCGTGACCAGTGAGTCGTGATATATGCGAAGCACACAATTCGCCTGGGGAACGCGCACCTTCCTGATGGGCATCGTGAACGTCTCACCAGACTCGTTCGCTGGGGATGGCGTGCATTCCGTGCGGGAGGCTGTTGAACTGGCCACCCGCATGGTGAAGGACGGGGCCGACATCATCGACGTGGGAGGAGAGTCGACAAGACCCGGCTCAGCACCGATATCCGCCGAAGAAGAGGAGGCCCGCGTCATTCCGGCTCTGATAGCCATCCGTCGCGAACTCAGCGTGCCTCTCAGCGTGGACACGTACAAGTACGACGTGGCGAGTAAGGCTCTCGAAGCGGGCGCGGATATCTTGAACGACATCTGGGGGTTGAAGAAGGAGCCACGGCTGGCAGATTTGGCGGCGAGCTACGGCGCCGGGCTGCTGCTGATGAGCAACCAGCGCGACGTCTCGCCCGCCCACGATGTTGAGTTCGACGATATCGTGCAGGTCGTCAAGGACGACCTCACGAGGGCCACCCGGGAAGCTGTCGCCCGTGGAGTGCCGGCCAACCGGATCATCATCGACCCCGGCATCGGATTCGGCAAGACGCAGCCACAGAACGTCGAGTTGATGGCGCGCCTGAGAGAGCTGAAGGCGTTGGAATTCCCCCTGCTTGTCGGTACGTCGAGAAAGTCGGTACTGGGCTATCTGTTGGACTTGCCGGCATCAGAGCGCATCGAGGCTACCGCGGCGACCGTCGCCCTTGCTATCGAGCGCGGCGCCGACATCGTACGCGTCCATGACGTGAAGGAGATGTGGCGTGTATGCCGGGTGGCGGACGCCATCGTGCGGGGCTAGACTCATGACCAGGTCAGACGCATACCTCGGGCTCGGTTCGAACGTTGGCGACAGGGCCGGCAATCTGGACACGGCCGTCTCGACGCTGAAGCAGCATCTGGATATCGTGAGGGTATCGTCGGTGTACGAGACCGAGCCCGTAGGGTTTGACGAACAGTCCCCGTTTCTCAATCTGGTGTGTCACGCCACCACGGTGATGTCGCCGAGACAACTGCTGAGACTCACCCAGTCCATCGAGGCTCAGGTCGGCCGGTTGCCCACGTTCCGGAACGGGCCACGGGTAATCGACATCGACATTCTGCTCTTCGACTCACTCTGCCTGCGGTCCGCAAGGCTCGTGATTCCGCATCCGGAGCTACCGAACAGGTTGTTCGCTCTTGTGCCGCTGGCCGAAATCGCACCTGACTTCGTGCACCCGGTGCTGCACAAGAGCATCCGGCAACTGTTGCTGGACAGTACTGACCAGCACTGGGTGCACGCCATGACGGGAGGAGAAGCTGTACCAGCTAATCGTTGAAGAGCATTTTGACGCGGCGCACTACCTCCCCGAGTACCACGGGAAGTGCGAGCGATTGCACGGCCACCGCTTCAAGGTGGTCATCCGCGCGGAGGCCTCTACGGTGGGAACTGATGGCATGGCCTACGACTTCGCCGAGATGAAGCGTCACGTGCGTGAAGAACTGGCACTCGTGGACCACTGCTGTCTGAACGAACTCGACGAGTTCGCGGTCACGCCACCATCCAGCGAGAATATCGCCGCATGGCTGTTTGGAAGGCTCCAGCCTCGTTTCGCGGACAGTCCCCTGCGACTCAGCGCCGTCGAGGTATGGGAGTCCCCCACTGCGGGCGTGGTCTACACGCCCTGACCCTGCATGTCCGGAGGCAGCAGATTCGGAATCGTCTCCGTGATAGGATAGCTGAAATCGCAGGCTTTGCAGTAGAGAGCGCCCGACACAATCTCGACCTCATCACGTTCGGTCACGGTGAGTGCGAGGTCCCCTTTGCAGACAGGGCAGACAAGGATTTCCATGAGTTCGTCTTTCATGTGTACCATGGATTATAGCAGCACGGCTCACTGAGAGAACCGAAAGCCGGTGGTATAATGCCCTGAGGAGAACGAGTGCGATGACTGTGCAGGTGAAAAAGACCTACCGCGGCCTCAATCCGGAGATGCTCTACGATGAAGTGCGCGACCTGGTGTTGAAGCAGGGACTCGGCGTGGCCGAAGCCGCCATCCAGACGTACTCACTCACGAGCGGCGCTACCCAGTCGAGGGTCACCGTGCCGGTACACACCAGCGACGGGAAGAACTGTGGCAGCCTCCACGTCCTCGGGACAGCCAACGGCGATGCCCGGATGACGCTCGACATCGATGATAGCCTGGTTGCCTCCGAAGCCATCAGGCTGCTGCAGGCCGACATCGATTTCATGCTCGGTTCCTACGAAGTGAAGTGGTAGACGCCTGCGGATCATTGGGCCCCGTCGCGAGCCCCTGATTGCCCGGTCCCACGCGAGAACGCTGCCCCGTCAGGGCACCACATCCGTGTAGCGCGCTATGTACGCGGACGTGTCATAGAGAGCGTCGGACGTGATGCCCGCTCGTGCCAGCGCCCCGGTTATGTCGTCCATTCGTTCCTGCACGATGCCCACATGAAGCCGCATCAACTGGCATATCTGTAGCGTACGCTCGGGAGACCCCGCGAGGACCTGCACAGGACACCGTCCGCCACAGTACGGATACACTCCGCAGGAATCGCACCCTAAGGAGCCTCGATACGTCACCAGGAAGCCAAGTTCAGGCGCAGAGCCCTGGTCGACCGCGTTAACCGGGAGTCCGCCGATCGAGAGAGGCAGGTCTGCACACGCCGTAACCCTGCCACCGACGATATCGTAGTTCTCAGCCAATTCAACGGCGCACGCGCTGTGTCCCCGCACTCTGCCCGTCATCAGGTACGTCACCAGCTCGTTCAGATGCACGATGGAGAGGAGCCTGCCACGCCGCAGGTGCTTGACGTACGTCTGCACCACGTATTCCAGTTCCTCTCCGTATCGTCTCAGGTACGCGGCGAAGTCGCGATACGGGTCCGGCGATTCGGCCCAATGCCAGAAGAAGTGCCCCACCAGAGACTTGTCGCAATAGGCGAGGAACTGATCGAAGCAGCTGCGAAGTGACTGGCCTGCACGCAAGGTCGACCAGAAGAGCACTTCTCCATCGAATGCCTCACGCAGACGCGTCAATCCGGTCTCGATAGTTGGAAGGTCGGTACCCGGCCGGAAGCGACGATGCTGTTCAGCGTCGCCGTCGATGGACACCGAGAGAAGCTTCACCCTCTGAAAGAGGCCGGGACACGAACGGAGGACCTTCTCCAAAAGCTGACCATTGGTATAGAGCATATAGCGGACTCGAGGCGCAATGGGCGTCGCGTCGAGGGCTCGCATAAGCTGCAACACGCGGTCAACCTCGAGCAATGGCTCACCGCCGTAGAGCGCCACCGTGATGGGCCTGTCGCCGCAATCCCGGGCCACACTAACGATTGTGGCCGCATCACGCGCGGGGTCACACTCGAACTCCATCACAACCTGCCCTCTCTCACGGCAACCGGACTCAAGCGACGTATTGATGCAACCGTCGCACCTGGCGTTGCAGCGCCCCGTGACGGTCAGGTGGATGATGACATCATCGATGGCGGGATGACCCGGGGCGTGACAAGGAGCGCTCGACATACGGACGGCGTCAGAGAGTGACAGGTCGCCAAACCGCGGATGGACGACTCCATGCGCACCACGCAACGTCGCCAGCCGGTGGAGCAAACCAGCGGGGATGCGAGCGTCCTCAGTCTCTGCGTTCATTGTATTCGCGTCACAGATGGTAGTCCGCCGCGAGATGAACATCAATCGGAGTGGGAGCCGCGGAGAAGAATGACCGCGCAGACAATCGCAACGACCAGCAAGCCGATGCCTGTGAACAGGAATGAAGTGCTGAACCCGTAGTGGTCGATGAGATATCCCAACACCGGTGCGAGCACGCCGCTGCCTTCCATCGAGCCAAAGTAGTACATACCAAGCACCGTGGAGCGTTTGCCACCGGGAGTATGGCCGACGACATACGACTCGGAGGCGGGCGACCGGGCGTACATCCCCACGCCCAGGAAGACCAGAAGCCCCATCACGATAAGCGTCGAGCCGGTCAAGTCAAGGATCGCAACCGCCGGACCCGCAAGAAGTCCGAACAGTACGACAACTCTCACTCTGCCGATGCGGTCAGAGAGATAGCCTCCGGCAACCGCGGACCAGAGACCGGTGCAGTAATAAATGACGCTGCGCAGCGCAGTGCGACGCGGTTCGGAATCCGAAGGCAGTGCGCATGCTGCCAGTCGTCTGCGACGCTATGTCAAATGACGCGCTACGACTACATATTCTCATGACTTAATTCCTACCGACCACCAATGCACGCATCCATGCTTGACAGGAGCATGTCTTGGTGCTAGTGTGACCGCAATGACACCGCCAGATGATCTTGACCGGCGCATAATCGCACTTCTCGAGAAGGACGCCACGCTAGCGCCGGAGGCGATCGCAAAGACGATTCGGGCAAGCGTCTCCACCGTAAGACGCAGAATTCGCGCATTGGTGGAAGGCAAGGTCATTCGCATGACAATCACCGTCGACCCGGACAAGATGGGGGCAAGCGTTGGCGCCATAATCGCGTTGGATGTGGTCCTGAACAAGCTCGACGAGCTTATTCAGTTCGTTCTGACGAGAGAAGAGGTTACCTGGGTCACAGTAACGACTGGCCGATATGACGTGCTCATTTCCGCTAGATTCAAGACCAACCAGCACCTACTTGACTTCCTCATGAATGTCCTGGGTCCTCTGGAAGGAATCCGTTCGAGTGAGACCTTCTTCCTCCTGAAGCCGAAACGAAGACGAGTCTGGGAGTCGCTCTCCTAGTGTGCAGAGACGATGCAGACAACCGCAGAACGCTGTGCCAACTTGGGGCCATGTGAGTTCGTCATGCTCCACATGATGGGGAATCATGACGTTCCGCTTAGTGTTTCCCGCACGGTCTTCGCGGCGCTCAGGAATCATCTCCTCAGGGAATCTATGGAAAAGACGCAAGAGACCAGGTTGGCTCCATCGTCATCCAAAGCTCATTCTTGCGACAGAGGCCATCACTGCCAACCACCATCGGGTCGCGACGGCGGTCCAGCGTTTGGCAGCGCCAGCAGAGCCGATACTGCAGGATTGATCTATTAGGCACTCACGGGAGGAGAGGATGACCATAGTCGAGAAGATACTTGCCGCGCATTCGAGAAAGCGCATAGTGACGCCCGGCGAGTTCGTCACAGTGAAGGTAGACTTCGTATTTGCAAACGAACAGGGTGGTGAACTCGCCATTAAGGAACTCCTCAAGCTAGGGAATCCCAGAGTATTCGATGCCTCGAAAGCCTCACTCATCGCAGATCACTTCGTGCCATCTCGCGACATCACGAGTGCAGAGCAAGTCAAGGTTGTCCGCGATTATGCGCGAGACCAGGGCATCCGATATTTCCACACGGGCAATTCAGGCATTGAGCACGTAGTGTTTCCGGAAGAGGGCTTGATATTGCCCGGCCGGGTGATCGTAGGTGGCGATTCACATACTTGCACATACGGGGCGCTGGGCGCTTTCGCCACGGGCATGGGCTCCACCGACGTTGCAGTCACAATGGTCAAGGGCGAGATATGGATGAAGGTCCCCCCTACGCTGAAATTCACGTACAGGGGCACTCTGCCAAAGTGGGTAGGAGGCAAAGACCTCATACTGCATACGATAGGCGACATCGGGGTCGACGGAGCTCTGTACGCTGCCATGCAGTTTGAAGGAGAAGTAGTTGACAATCTGGGCATGGATGGCAGATTCACGATGGCGAACATGGCCATCGAGGCCGGAGCCAAGACCGCCGTTTTCAGGGTGGATGATAGGACGCGTGAATATCTCGCTGAGCACGCCTGCGATGCAGTCTATGAGGAAGTCCACCCAGACCCGGGAGCCGAGTATGCAGCACACTACGAATACGATGTCTCCAACATGGAACCGGTCGTCGCGTTCCCATCACTCCCCTCAAATGTGCGCCCGGTCAGCCAAGCCAGAGACGTCAAGATTGACCAAGTCGTAATCGGGCTCTGCACCAATGGACGCATCGAGGATCTACGCCTCGCAGCTGAGGTAATGAAGGATAGGAACGTTGCGCAAGGTATTCGGGCTCTCGTCTTCCCGGGATCACAAAACGTGTACCTGCAGGCCATGAAGGAGGGCCTGTTGGAGGTGTTTGTCAGGGCTGGCGCTGCTGTCAGCACGCCCACTTGTGGGCCGTGCCTCGGGGGACATATGGGAGTTCTGGCTGCAGGAGAACGTTGCATCGCGACATCGAATCGCAACTTCGTGGGGCGAATGGGGAGTTCCAAAGCCGAAGTTTATCTGGCCAATCCCGCCGTAGCTGCAGCGAGCGCAATTCTCGGCCATATCGCATCCCCCCAGGAGGTACTGTCATGACGACCAGGGGCAAGGCACACAAGTACGGACGGAACATAGACACGGACGGTATCCTGCCAGGTCGCTACTTGAACATCGCTGACCCTGACGAGTTGGGGAAGCACTGTATGGAAGACTTCGACCCAGACTTCAGGAGTCGCGTCCGCCCAGGGGATCTGATAGTGGCGAGGAGCAACTACGGATGTGGCTCATCCCGCGAGCACGCACCGGTGGCTCTCAAGGCAAACGGCATCTCATGCATCATTGCCGACAGCTTCGCACGCATTTTCTACCGCAATGCCTTGAACTTGGCACTAGCACTCGTCGAGTGTGCTGAACTGGCGGCGGTAACGGACACCGGCGACGATATCGAGGTCGACTTGCGCAAAGGCACGGCCGTCAACCACACCAAAGGCAAGTCATACACGTTCAACAGCTATCCACAATTCATGATGGACATACTTGATGCGGGTGGGCTGACCGCCTACACCAAGAGGACAATGTAAGGAGGAAGACGTTGGAGTTCAATGTTGCGTTGCTCCCAGGAGATTATGTTGGTCCAGAAGTCATCGCCGAGGCCGTAAAGGTGGTCGACGCGGTCGGCGTGCGATATGGACACCGTTTCCACTGGCACGAGGATGCCATCGGTGGCGCCTCAATCGACAAGTACGGAGTCCCTTTGCGGGATGAGACATTAGAACTATGCCGCAAGTGCGACGCGATACTCTTCGGCGCGGCTGGTGGACCAAAGTGGGACAAGCCGGATCAGAAGAATCCCGCCGACAGTGCCCTTTTGAAACTGAGAAAGGCGTTCGACCTGTTTGCCAACCTTCGGGTGGTCAAGGTATTTCCGGCTCTCGTCAATGCATCAACTCTGAAACCCGAGGTGATCAAGGACGTTGATCTCATCATTCTGAGGGAACTCACAAGCGGCATGTACTTCGGTGAACCGCGTGGCATCGAGGACACGCCATCCGGCAAGAGAGGCTTTAACACCATGGCCTACTACGAAAGCGAGATAGAACGAATCCTGCGCGCAGGGTTCGAGCTCGCCCGGCAGAGAACGAAGAAGCTGCTTTCTGTGGATAAGTCAAACGTCCTCGAGGTGTCATTCTTGTGGAGACAGACCGCAATACGGCTCGGAAGAGAGTATCCCGACGTTCAACTCGGGCACATGTATGTCGATGCCGCAGCCATGGCACTTGTCCGCGACCCAAGAAGCATGGATGTTGTGGTTATGGAGAATACCTTTGGCGACATCCTCAGCGACGAGGCTGCTATGCTCTCCGGTTCGCTCGGCATGATTCCATCGGCCAGCCTCACGGGGCTCCCCACTGGCAGAGCCTTCGGACTCTACGAGCCAATCCATGGCAGTGATCCAATTAGAGCGGGAAAGGACGTCGATAATCCCATCGCCACCATCCTTAGCGGCGCTCTGATGCTACGGTACTCCTTCGGACTCGAAAAGGAGGCTACTGCGGTCGAGGATGCCGTCAGTCGTGTGCTGGAACGCAACCGAACATGGGACATCATGGAGAAAGGTAAGAACGAGGTAGGAACACGCCAGATGGGCACGATGGTGGCAAATGAGGTGAAGAAGTAATCGCGAAAGCTCGCCTGTCCTATCGATTGGTGTAGGACGTCGTTGCCCACTTCGAACACCAAGACTGACAACCAGACGACGAAGTCTCTAAGGACGGAGATTGAAGGAGGCAAATACATGGCTAAGGAAACGGTAAGAATCCGCGCCGTCGGCGACATACGCGTGGATCGTCCCGACCCTGATTCGCTCATGGCATTGGTGGCGCCAACGCTGAACGATGCAGATATTACGTTCGGACAGCTTGAGGCTTCATACTCAACAAGAGGTCAGATTGCAGTCAACCTCACGCCCGGGTTCAGGGCTGATCCCAAGAACGTTCCTGCGATTGGACGGGCGGGTTTCAAGGTGATTTCCGTCGCGAGTAACCACTCGCACGACTACGGGCATGAGGCGTTCCTCGACACGATTCAGCACCTCAGAGACAATGGGATGCGGGTCATCGGTGGAGGAAAGGACATCGAGGATGCCCGCAAACCGGCCATCTTCGACGTGAAAGGTACCAAGATTGCTTTCCTCGCCTGCAATTCGATCCTCCAACCCGGCTACGAAGCCAGAAGAAAGAGGCCGGGCATGGTTCCGCTGCGTGTGAAGACCTTTTACGAGCAGTTGGACTGGCAGGCGGGCACCCCCCCGAAGATATGGACCATACCCAATCCTGATGACGTGACGGCTCTCCTCGACGACATCAAGAAAGCGAAGCAGCAGGCTGATCTAGTGTTCGTTGCCATGCACTGGGGCGTCCACTACATGGTGGGGCACGTCGCGATGTATCAGTATGAAGTGGGGCACAAGGTCCTTGATGCCGGAGCTGATGTCATCCTGGGCCACCACCCCCACAATCTCAACACGATCGAGATGTACAAGGGCAAGCCCATCTTCTACTCTCTGGGCAATTTCGCTTTCGACTACCGGACACCAACAGAGTACGCAGACGACCCGTACATGATTGCACAGAAGGAACTCTACAAGAGCCTTCTCGACACCGATCCCTCGTATCAGGCTACCCAGTATCCTGCCGTTTCGCGAGCGACGATGATCGCGAATTTCTATGTCTCCGGCGGCAAGATCGAGAAGCTGACGTTCCTCCCAGCAATGGCTAACGTCGACGGGCAACCTGAGATCGTCTCTCCCTCCAGCAAGGAAGGGAAGCAGGTCATTGCCTTGCAGACGGAGTTGTGCCGAAACCACAACACGCAGCTTGAGGTCGAAGGGAAGGAGGTTGTCCTGAAGGCAATTGAGTAGCCAAGACCGTGAGTTGGTCCGTCAGTGCATGGCCCGGCATACGAGAGACTGGCACGCTCGTCCGAGACGACAAGGCTGTGGCTCCATCATCGCCGCTTGGCGTGTCAAGTCACGTCTGACAAGACAGAGAGGAGGTAAGATTCGCAATGAGCAACGCAAGACCGAAACTGAGTCAGGTACCTCAGGAACTGATGCTGATCAATGGACAGTGGGTCAAGAGCGCCGACGAACGCGTCTTGCCAGTTGAGAACCCCGCGCAGCGTGGCCACGTCATCGCGGAGGTTCCCAGAGCAGGGGCCAAGGACGTCGAAACTGCTGTCAAAGGAGCGGCGAAGGCGTTCGAGGGCTGGAAGCACGTTCCTGCCAGGGACCGCGGCAGGGTACTGCTGGCAATCGCCGAGGACGTCGAGGCGCAGGTCGAGGAGCTAGCCAAGACCGTCGTAACGGAAACCGGCAACGCAATCCGGCCTCTGTCGAGACCGGAAGCCAAGATGACCGCCGACCTATTCCGGTACTTCGGCGGAGTGGCGGGCGAGCTCAAGGGCGAAACCGTCCCTTTCGGGGACAACCAGTTCTGTTACACCCGTCTTGAACCGTTGGGCGTTGTCGGAGCAATAACCCCGTGGAATTCCCCGCTTGGAACGGCAGCGGTCAAGGTAGCAAGTGCGCTTGCGGCGGGGAACACCATTGTGCTGAAGCCGTCTTCCTCTGCGCCGCTGGGCGTGCTCAAACTCGCCCGAATCTGCGACAAGCGCCTGCCACCAGGGGTGCTGAACGTGCTCTCTGGCAACGCTGACGAATGCGGTGTGCCTCTCGCCCAGCATCCTCTCGTTCGCAAGCTGACATTTACGGGCTCGCTCGAAGGTGGAAAGTCGGTGATGCGCGCCGCAGCCGATCGCATAGTGCCTTCGACGATGGAACTCGGCGGCAAGAGTCCTCAGATCATCTTCCCCGATGCCGACGAAGAAGGATTCGCAGACGGTGTTATGACGGCAACGCGCATCACGCGTCAAGGCCAGGGATGCAGCTCCGGCTCGCGCATCTTCATTCACGAATCCATCTTCGACTCGTTCCTCGACAAACTCGTCAAGAAGTTCAAGGGCCTGGTAATTGGCGATCCAATGGATGAACGTACCGACATCGGGACCATCATCAATCGCGGTCAGTACGAGAAGGTTTGTGACTACATCAAGGATGGCATGAGCCAGAAGGGCGCACGAGTGCTCATTGGTGGACTGCCTCCGACTGAAGGCCCTCTCGCCCAGGGCTATTACGCAGTCCCTACCATCTTTGCCAACGTGAGCCCCGATTGGCGGATTGCACGTGAAGAGATCTTCGGGCCAGTGTTTGTCGCTCTGCCGTGGCGCGACGAGAACGAAGTCATCCGCATGGCCAACGATAGCCTTTATGGACTGGCCGGCTATGTCTGGACACGCGACATAGAGAGGGGACTGCGCACCGCTCACACACTCGAGTCTGGATTCGTTCAGATTAACCAGGGCGGTGGCCCGGGCGTTGCTCACAGCTATGGCGGCTACAAGATGAGCGGGATCGGCAGAGAGTGGTCGGTGGAGGGAATGATTAGTAGCTTCACGCAGAAGAAGGTGGTCGTCATCAACCTCAAGTCGAGGTAACTGTGACAGACTGTCCCTCCAGAAGGAGAGAGAGTGGCGGCGCAGTGGGAATACTTGACGCGCGGCCGAGTGGATGGGCGAGGTGCGCGATGAACTAAGGTCAGGCACAGTCGCGGAGGGTTGGTCGACACAGTAGCGACACAAGCGACTGTCCGCACAGGCGGGGCGGCACCCCCTGAGCGGATTGATCAATCGGGCGAAGGTGAAGACGACTAGTTCCATCTCGAACAATTGCGACAGTATGTGCAAAGGAGGACTACTCATGAGACTCAAGGACAAAGTGGCAATCATCACCGGGGCAGCTTCCGGTATGGGGCGCGCATCGGCCGTGCTCTTCGCCAAGGAAGGCGCAAGAATCATTGTCGCCGATATCGACAACGAAGGCGCCACCGAGACAGTCCGCCAAATCAAGGCTGCTGGCGGCGAGGCACGGTTCGTCTTCACCGATGTGTCGAAGTCCGTCGACGTCGAGAAAGTCGTGAAGGAATCCATGGACCGGTACGGCAGGCTGGACATCATGTTCAACAATGCAGGTCATCCCGGCAAGACAATGCCGGTTGAGAACGTGGAAGAGTCTCTCTGGGATCTCGTCTACGCCGTCAACGTCAAGTCCATCTTCTATGCCACGAAAGCCGTCGTGCCTCTGATGAAGAAGCAGGGCGGCGGCACAATCCTGAACACCGTCTCCATCATTGCGGAGAGGCCTCGGCCCAACCAGGTCCTCTACGGCAGTTCCAAGGGAGCCGCGATGTCGCTGACCAAGCTGCTGGCTGTTGAACTCGCGCCTTTCAATATTCGGGTCAACTGTTTGAATCCGGTAGGCAGCGACACTCCGATGCTAGCCAAGTTCAAACCCGACAACCTCGATGCGGAGACCTTCAGGAAGAACATCGCCGCGACCGTACCTATGGGCAGACCTGGGAAGCCAGAAGACGTGGCGAATGCCGCGCTCTACCTTGCAAGTGATGAAGCGTGCTTCATCACCGGAGTCTGCTTCCCAGTGGATGGGGGGCGTAGCATCTGAGCGCTAGACGTTCGTCCTGCGCAGCGGTCGTGAGATGCAGCCGATGTAGTGCGAATGGACCTGTGCAGAAAGGGCAACACTATGGGACACACTGGCAACGAACGCCTCTTGGTCATGCTTGGCGGCATTGACCGGATCAATGAATGGATGGGGAAGATCTACAGTTGGATTCTCGTCCCCCTTACCGTCATGGTGACGTTCGAGGTCGTGTCGCGATACGTGTTGAATCGACCTCATGCCTTTGTCACCGAGCTCGCGTTCTACATGTACGGTTCCCTCGCAATCCTCGTCGCTGGATACACTCTTCGTCACGGCGGCCATGTGGGTGTGGACATCTTCGAAAGCAGGTTCAGCCCGCGGACCAAGTTCGTGGTCCAAACCATCACCTTTCTGGTCTTCTTCGTGCCTTTCGTTGGGCTACTGATACCGGCGGCGACAGACATGACGATCAAATCCTTCGCATCACACGAGAGGAGCGTCTTCGCGATGTTGCCCCTTACGCCATACTTCAAAGCCTGCTTGCCAATAGGACTTACGCTCCTCCTTCTGCAGGGAGTGGCTGATTTCGCCCGCTCTATTGCCTCATGGGCTGCCACAAGGAGGGACTCGTGAGTTCCGATGTACTCGCTCTAGTCATGTTTCCGTTGCTCCTCGTAGGGCTCTTCACCGGCCATCACATCGGAGCCGTACTGGGCGGCCTGGGCCTCATTTTCGGCATCGTTGGGTTGGGCCCGCAGATACTCCCCAACTTCGTGATGCGAGCAAACGCCTTTCTTTCCGACTGGATTCTGGTTGCGATCCCCTTGTTCGTGCTGATGGCCAATTTCCTGGAGCGCACCGGGGTCGCTGCCGGCATGTTCCAGGCAGTCCGCTACGTCTTTGGCCCTTTGCGCGGGGGCGTTGCCGCCGCCGTCATAGCAATCTGCACGCTCCTTGCAGCATGCACGGGCATAGTTGCAGCCGGGGTCATAAGCGCGGGCCTCGTGTCCGTCGGGCCCATGCAAAAGTACGGCTACGACAAGTCGCTGACTGCCGGTGTGATCGCGGCAGGAGGAACCCTCGGCATCCTGATTCCCCCCAGCACCATGCTGGTACTCATGGGGTCATTCTCGGGCGTCTCGGTTGGTCTTCTCTTTGCCGGAGCCATCATGCCAGGTCTGATTCTTTCAGCTCTGTACTTGGCATACATACTAGTTAGGTGCTACTTGCGTCCGCAAGACGGACCGGCCCTGTCAATCGAAGAACGAAGGGCGGTCAGCATCCCCATGCGTGCCAAGATGGCGGTCAAGTCCGTAATCCCCCCCGTGATACTCATCGTTGGCGTGCTCGGCACCATTCTCTTCGGTGTGGCCACGCCAACCGAGGCTGCCGGCGTCGGGGCTTTTCTCGCCTTCCTCATGACTCTGGCCTACAAGACGTGCACGTGGAAGGGAATCAAGGAGTCCGTCATTAACACCGCCACGACCACATCCATGATTGTCTTCATCGGCATAGGAGGCATCTGCTTCGGCACCACTTTCACACGGCTTGGCGGGGGAGAGATCGTGGTGGGCTGGCTGCTCGGCGTGGCCGAATTCTCCGGCACGTGGGGACTCATCGGTGTGATGCTGGTTACGTTCTTCCTACTCGGTTGTTTCATCGATTGGCTTCCCATAATGTTCATCACGTTCCCTGTGTTCATTCCTGTGGCGACTCAGGTCGGGATCGACCTGCTGTACCTCGTGGTTCTGCTCTCCACGCTTTGCCAGACTTGTTTTCTGACTCCGCCGTTCGGGTACGCGTTGTTCTACCTGAAGGGCGTCCTTCCTCTGGAGATAACGACTTCGCATGTCTATCGGGGGGTGATTCCCTTCATACTGCTGCAACTGATCGGTGTTGCCCTGTGCCTCTCTTTTCCACAAATCATTCTGTGGCTGCCAAGTGTGCTCGTTGGATAGGGGTCGCCTTTGGAGATTCATGGAGAGGGAGATGGCACCACGGGAACCCCGACCGTCATGCATTTCAGTCTGGCTGCCAGTTGTGCCGTCAGTGTCGTTCTGTGAGGAAACGAAGGGACACCCGACACTTAGCGGGGGGCCCGAGAGGAGGTGAAGGTCAAGATCGCCACATGGAGTTCGGTGACCATGCTAGTCACTATCACACATCAGGAGGTAAAGTGGTATGTATCGCAATCGAGTTAGGTGTCTTGCCTGCGTGTTGATCGCGATGGTTTCGGTTGGCTTTGTCTCGGTCTCGTGCGCGCCCTCCGCAGGAGGCAACGGAGGAACGCCGACGGCGTCCTTGGGAGACGTGTTCGAGTGGGACTATGCAAGCCAATATACGCCGGCGATCATGAACAACTACGCCGCGGATGTCAACATGGTCAAGATTCTGAATGAATCCAGCGGCGGGCAGTTTGACATCACCCTACATGCCGCCGGCGCGTTGATGAGCGGAGTCGGAGTCTTCGACGGCGTCGCCGGAGGCTCAGTGGAGATGGGAAGTGAATGGCCCGGCTATCAGGTAGGCAAGGATGTGGCCTTCGACTACCTCGGCACCGCTCCCTTCCTGTTCAGCTTCGCCGACTACTACCTGTGGTTGTGGCAAGCGGGTGGTATCGAGCTCGCGCAGGAACTCTATGGCGGATACGGTCTGCAGTGGTGGCCAAACTACACGTTCCAGTCGGAAGAAGGCTTCCGAACCAGGAAGCCCATTAACAGCCTTGCGGACGTGAACGGCATGACGCTTAGAACGTCGTCCAACTGCACCAAGTACATCCTTGAAAAGCTGGGGGCGTCGGTCGTCAACATCGCCGGTGAAGAACTCTACACAGCCGTCGAACGAGGGCTCGTTGATGGCATGGAGTGGAACACTCCCGACAATTCCTGGAGCATGGGGTTTCAGCAAATCACCTCGTACTGGCAGCAGCCGCACCTTGGCGGCCAAACTGGAACGCAGTGCGGACTAATCTTCAACATGAAATCCTGGAATAGCCTGCCCGACCATCTCAAGTCGTTGGTGGTGACAGCTTCCCAAGCGAACATGCTGTGGTCATTCAGCAACATCATGTACGCTTCCGCAGAGTATGTCGAGAAGTTCAAGGCTGCAGGAACAACCATCACGCGCCTTTCCGACGCCGATATCGCGCGCTGCCAAGAACTGGCAATGGAATACACACTCCTTAAGGCACGCGAGAACCCCCGCTTCGCCAAGATAGTCTGGTCACAGGTTCAGTATCTCACATACATCAAGGACTACCGGGCGTCGATAGCCCCGTACGGATTCGGAACCAACAACGCGGCCCTCGACGACCTCTACAACGAGCTGAAGACTATCGTCGGAGGTTAGCCGCCGGACAACACTTGTTAGGCTGTCTATTTCGGCAGTCCCCAACAAACGAGAGCCGCACCGGTCCCGCAGGCGGAGGGCCGGTGCGGCTCGTGACTCCTCGGTAGACAGGCGTTACCTTACCCCCGAGCCAAGAGCAGATCATCCGGGAAGTCCAAGAGGCCGAAACCGACACAACTGTAGTCGTACAGCACCAAGAGCACGACCCAGGCGAGGCGATGTGCCGAGATTGCAGGGGCAGCCGCTCCCTGTTAGCGAGGATCGACGTTCGGTGGGCAAGGTCAGCGGAGCAGACTTTCGCCACTGAAGATCCGCCTTGCGGCAGTCGACAGATTTGGCGGCAATTGGAAAGCACTCGCTTGCGCCTTGCGCAGTCTGAGCGGACAGGCGGCAGAAGAGAAATACACGACTGGTGTTGGTAGAGGGGTGCCCAAAGCGCCACTCTACCGCCCAGACAATCATCCACCGACAACGGGCTGACGTACGTAGACAAGGACTCGGACGAGCAGCCCACGTACGTATGTAGGGAAGCAGTATCCAATTGAGCGACAGACGACCACTCTTCTACGGCTGGACCGTAGCCGTGATTTGCTTCGCAGCAAGCCTTTGCGTTGGCGAGGTGATGTGGTCCCTTGGCGTGTTCTTCACCTCTCTTGAGCAGGAGTTCCAGTGGAGCAGGAGCGTCATTTCGGGTGGGTACACGTGCCTCATCATAGGTCATAGCATCAGCGCGATAGTAGCAGGCAAGCTGGCAGACAAGAATGCGGCTCGGCCGACACTGCTGATGAGTGCTCTGCTTGCCGGCCCATCGCTGGCCCTATGCAGCCGGATGGCAAGCGCAGGCCAGTTCTACGCTCTCTTTCTCATGACTGGACTCGGAACGGGCGCTACGGTCTCCATCCCGACGTCGACTGTACAACGATGGTTTATCGGCCGCCCGCACAGCGGTACTGCGCTCGCTATCGTCATGTCGGGAATCGGAATAGGCGGTCTGCTGTTTGCCCCGCTATTTCAGCATCTGATAGGCGAGATAGGTTGGCGCTCAACACTTGCCGGGGCAGGAGCGATCTTCCTGCTCATGGTGGGCGGGGCTGGACTGCCAAAACGACCGTACATCGGGCACCATTTCTCTGGGTTCAATATCAGCGACTCGGATGGTCAGCCCTCAACCACCATTCCGCTTCGGAAGCTAGTCTTCACGCGGCGTTACCTCCTGGTCGTGGGCGTAACCTTCGTGGCGTTTCTCGCATTTCAGGTTCTGTCGGTACACCTGATTCCCTACGCTTCCGACGTAGGCGTGCCAGCCAACACAGCTGCCCTGGCTCTCGGCGCTGTGGGCGGAGCCTCGGTTCCCGGCCGTTTCCTTTCGGGAGCCCTGTCAGAAAAGCTGGGGTGGAGCCGAACGCTTGCCGGTGCTCTCCTTGGCACATCACTCGCCATCTTGAGTCTCCTATTTGTCTCGCAGGCATGGATGATCTTGCCCGCGGTGGCCCTGTTTGGCGTCTGTCACGGCATGAGGGCTGTGGCCGTACTGGGATTGCTTGGTCGCTCTTTTGGAACCGAATCCCTGGGCGTGCTCATAGGTCTCACAATAGCGGTCGGTCAACTCTTTAGTGCCCCGGGACCGTATATCGTCGGATTCTGGTTCGACTTGGGCTACTCGTATACTGCCACTTTCCTTGCGATTGCCATGGGGCTCTTGCTCGGTGCGTTGCTGGTGCTACTGATGAACACACAAGACCACCCACTATCAAAGAATGCGAAGCCCAGCACGACAAGCATATGAACTGAGGTGGCCCCAGTAATTCGGACAGGGGTGATAAGTGGAGTTCTGCTCTAGAATTGGCGGAGAAAGGAGCAGAACGATGAAACGGAACCGCAGGACGCACAGCCCGGCATTCAAGGCGAAGGTGGCGATGGAGGCGCTGAAAGGGGAGGAGACGGTGGCGCAGTTGGCCAGCCGATTCGACGTGCACCCGAACTTGGTGACGGCGTGGAAGAAGGCGCTGGTGGAAGGGGCTGCTGGGGTGTTCGATGAGGGGCAGAAGCAGAAGGAGAGCGACGAGGCGCTGGTGGCGCGGCTGTACCAGCAAATCGGTCAGCTGAAGGTTGAGCGGGATTTTTTAGCGAGCACGTTGGCTCGCTGAGCGTGAAGCGGCGGCGTGCCGGGATAAACCGCAGGCACCCGTCGCTGTCGATGACACGCCAGTGCGGGCTGCTGGGCATCAGCCGGTCGGGGTTGTACTACAGACCCAAGCCGACGTCAGAGGAGGACCTCGCGCTCATGAAGCTGATCGACCGCCAGTATCTGGTGACGCCGTTCTACGGGGCGCGGAAGATGGCCGCGTGGCTTGGGAGCCAGGGCAAGAGAGCAGGCAGGAAGCGGGTGCAGCGACTGATGCGGCTGATGGAGCTGAGGGCGGTGTATCGGCGGCCGCGGACCACGACGCCGGCGCAAGGGCATCGGCGGCACCCGTATCTGCTCAGGGACATGAGCATCACCGCGCCGAATCAGGTCTGGGCGGCGGACATCACGTACATCCCGATGGCGAGAGGCTTCATGTACCTGGTGGCCATCATGGACTGGCACAGCCGGTACGTGATGTCCTGGCACCTCTGCAACACGCTGGAGGCGGACTTCTGCGTCGAGGCGTTGGGGGAGGCGCTCGGTACGGGAACTCCTGAGATCTTCAACACCGACCAGGGCAGCCAGTTCACCGGTGAGGAATTCACCGGGATGCTGGAGCAGCATGAGATCAGGATCAGCATGGATGGGAAAGGGAGCTACAGCGACAACCTGTTCATCGAACGGCTGTGGCGCACGGTGAAGTACGAGGAGGTGTATCTCAAGGCATATCGGGATGGCAGTGAGGCGAGGGCAGCGCTGGCTGACTACTTCCGCTTCTACAACAATCAGCGGCCACACCAGGGGCTCGGCTACCGGACGCCGGCAGCAGTGTACAATTCAGGCTGCCAGGACAACCCCACTGTCGGCCAGACAGCAACCAACAACCGAGGAAAGACAGCAGGACTCCACCTTAATCCTGTCCCTGTACTGTCCTAAAGAAGGGGTCCACCTCAAACCAAGATTGACTCCCCCATCACGACACGGAGGTCATGCATCGTGGACAACCAAAGGAAAATGTTGAAGATGGCTGGAGAGACAACCTTGTTCGAGTGGCATGCACTTCGAGATTTCGAAACACGCCTCTTGACCAAGGTGGGGTTGCCGGAATGCGACTCGGCGACAGAAGCCGATGCGCCAATGTGGGCCAATCTGAGAGGCGTTGACTCTCATGGAGTTGTTCGCATTCCGTGGTCCCTAGGAGCCTGTCCGAGTAATGGCTTTGAGCAAGCTACACAGCTAGAATAGGAGCACAACTGAGCAAGGAGGGAGAGGCGTGAGCAAGACCTTCCGGCCATATGACCCCGAGCAGATGCTTCTGCTTCCGGTAGCGTTGCAGGACTGGCTGCCGAAAGACCATCTGGTGTACTTCATATCCGACGTGGTGGACCAGCTGGACCTGAGCGTCATCCGGCGTCGCTACGAGGAAGAGAGGGGCTATCCGCCGTATCATCCGGCGATGATGGTCAAGGTGCTGTTGTACGCGTACTGCATCGGGGTGCCCTCCTCGCGCAAGATAGCGAAGCGTCTTGAGGAGGATGTCGGCTTCCGCGTGCTTGCGGCCAACAACACGCCGGACTTCCGCACCATCTCTGACTTCCACAAGGACCATCTGAAGGCGCTGGCGGCGCTGTTCCTGCAGGTGCTGAGGCTGTGTCAGAAGGCAGGGTTAGTGAAGGTGGGGCACGTCTCGCTTGACGGGACAAAGATGAAGGCGAACGCGTCCAAACACAAGGCGATGAGCTACAAGCGGATGAGGGAGGAGGAGTCGCGGTTGGAGGCGGAGATAGCGGGGCTGCTGAAGAAAGCCGAGGCGGAGGATGCGGCAGAGGATCGCAGGTATGGGCAGGACAAGAGGGGCGACGAGTTACCGCCGGAGCTGGCGTTCAGGGAGGGCCGACTGGCGAAGATCAGAGAGGCCAAGGCCGCCCTTGAGGCTGAGGCGCGGACTGAGGCTGAGCACGGGGGTGGCAAAGGAGGGAAGCCGACAGGCGTGCCGGCAGATAAGGCGCAGCGCAACTTCACCGACCCGGAATCACGCATCATGCCGGGGCCTGGAGGCAAACAGTTCGAGCAGTGCTACAACGCTCAGGCTGCGGTGGACAGTACACGCCAGGTGATCGTGGCGGCGGAGGTGACGCAGCAGCCGTCGGACAAGGGGCTGGCAGTGCCGCTGATGACGCAGGTGCAGGCGAACACAGGCGGACTGCCCCGGGAGATGTCAGCAGATGCCGGATACTTCTCAAGCGAAGCGGTGCACGGGCTCAGCGCCAGAAGTATAGATGTCTACATGCCACCAGACAGAATGCACCACACCGACCGTATGTCGGCGGCGCCCAGGGGCCGGATACCAGCGGGTCTGTCGACAGCGGACAGGATGCGGCGCAAGCTGAAGACAAAGCAGGGGCGACAGCGCTACGGACTGAGGAAGGAGCTATCGGAGCCGGTGTTCGGCCAGATCAAACAGGCGAGAGGCTTCCGCCAGTTCCTGCTCAGGGGGAAGGAAAAGGTGGGCGGCGAGTGGCAACTCATCTGTATCGGGCACAACCTGCTCAAGCTGTTCGGGGCGCGCAACGCTGGATTGGTCGCAGAGGAGTCCTGGGACCAGGCGGCGGCATAGACTCCGTACGCGCCTCTCAGCAGCCCGAGGAGTCCTCACTCCGCCGCAGACCAAAACTCCTCCGGTCGCCACCTCCCGACGGTAATCCTCACCAGAGATGACAACGGCAGACTCACAACGGATTAGTCAGTCAGGCTCCTAGAGAACGTGAATGGCGGCATCACCAACCCCGGACCCAGCATACGCAGCGCCCTCGAAACATGTGCTATCGCCCTCATTGCGGCAGATCGCGCATTTGGCCCCATCGTCACGAACCGGGCTGCGGACCTTGCAGCCCGCAAGGCGAGGGATGCCGGAATCGGCTGGGTGGCAATACGAGACCACACGCATCAAGGCGCTATGGGCACGCCCATAGGTCGCATGCGAAGGCATGGCAGGCTTGGTCTTCGCGTGCGCCAAACCCAACATGGTCCCCTTCGGCGCCTGCGTCGGCAGACTCAACAACCGTCCGCTTGCAGTAAGCGTGCCGACGGGGCGGTACCCTCCATTGCTGCTGGATATGACAACGAGCGTCGCGGCTCCAGGAAAGACACTTGTAGCTCGCCATGGCGGCGTCCCGAAGCAGGAAGGTTGGGGATTGGATCTGGACGGGCGAGTAACGACGGACTCCAACGCCCTGGCCCCGCTTCTGCCAATCAGCAGCCCCAAGGGTTCAGGGATGGCGCTGCTGTTCGAGTGTTTCGCGAGCGTCATGGCAGGGAATGCGCTCACCCAGCCAGTGTTGTCGAGTATGAACTCTGACTCAACTGGCGAGCCGCGCGCACAGGCGCCACATGCGGATCGCGCAGCGGTGCACAACCAGAACAGCGTATTGGCTGCAATCAACATCAGCCGATTCGTCGCGGTCGAGGACTACAAGAGTCATATCGACCTACTCGTCGACGGTGTGAAACTGCTTCCGCGAGCGAACGGATTCGACGAGATACTGATGCCTGGTGAACGACAAGAGAGGAGCTAGGCTGAGCGACTCAAGTCGGGCATACCGCTGCCGCGAACGACGGCCTCCACTCTCGAATCAATCGCGACGAACCTTGGCATCGAGTTTGCCGCGCCCATGCCATAGGCTCTTTCGGATGTCTCGCGCGTGCGCGGCCGCAACGGGAGCGCAAGGGCATCGGAAAGTCGATGCGAGACTCCCGCCAGCTCTTGCCCGATAGACCATTCATCGCTGCACCTTTCCGACAACCCACTCAGCGATGTCTCCCATGGCCTCGTGCGATGCCCCGAGGAAATGGCATTGCCCGGCGTACTCGCGATACTCCGCGCCATACTTTCGCGCGATGCGCCGGGCGACTGCGGGGGGAGTCGCCCGATCCATGGCGCCGACCGCAACCAGCACCGGACAGTCGACCCTGCGCTCATCCACAGAGATCGAGCCTCTCAGCATCTCCGACAGAGCCTTTCCCGATTCGTACAGGAACGACTCATACACAACGGCCTGCAGTCGAGGAGGGAGCGTGTTGAGTATGCCGTAACGGGCGTTGCGCGCCGGTATCAAGAAGGGCCTGCGCAGCAACACGTCCAGTACGTTGCCTGCGATGCACAGCGCCACGGATGGCCGCACCGGGAATACACCTCCGGGAGCAACGGGGCCGAGCAATGCAAGAGCGCGAACCGTCTCGAGTTCCGCCAGCTTCTGCGCCACCAGTGCCCCCATGCTGTGTCCGATGATGACCGGCGCAGCGGGAAGGGGGCGCATCTCGGCCTGCACCTGAGCGACGAACTCCATGATGCCCACCCGCCGCAGGTCCGCCTTGTCCTGGGGGGTGGCATGACCCAAGAGAGTGACAGCATGTGTCTCAAAGCCGAGATGCTCAAAGCAGCGGCGGAACCGGTTCCAGTGCGCGTGGTCGGCCCACATGCCATGGATGAACAAGACGGGAGGAAGACTCACAGTCGGCGATGCTCCATTCCGGTGACCACGGCACCAGCCACAAGTGCCTCAGTATAGTCTGTTTCGAAGCCAAGTGGAATCGACTACCGACTCGGCGGTACGACGCAACGGCGCCGTGCCGACGCGAACACCGCTCGGTCGCTCAGTCGAAACCGTGCCACGAAGTAACGGCCGCAACGGGCTCGCGCGTGCTGTCGAGCTTGTTCGCCGGGAAGTCCCAGTCCGGGTAGCCAATGGCAACGGCTGCGGTAAGGCGGCTACCCTCCGGGATGCCGGTTATCTCGCGAATCAACTCTGGATAGCTGAGAGCCTGCTGGTCGATGCACGTGCCCAGTCCAAAGCACATGGCTGCGAGGCAGAGGGCCTCCGTCAGCAGACCCAGGTCGAAATCGGTCCGCGCGCGCTCGAGTGTGCCATCCGTGTAGATCAAGACACCCACCGGCGCGTCAAAGAACCTCAGCGCCTTCCGGTTCCACTCCTCCCTGCCGGCCATGTCGTGTCGCTCGATACCGAGCAGCTTGAAGACCTGGATGCCCACCTCCCGCCGCCGCTTGAGGTAATCCCCGAACAGGTCTGCCGGCGCCACGTCAGGATTGACAGGCGCCCCCGCGGCTCGCAGTTCCACGGCACGCCTGTTCAACTCCGCCAGAGGAGCCCCCGTCACCACGGCGAGCTCCCATGGCTGCGCGTTGGACGCGGAGGGCGATTGGATTGCCAGCTCAATGATGCGTGTCAGCGCCTCTCTCGGCACGGGTGCCGGCAGGAAGCCTCGGATACTCTTGCGACTGACCATGGCCTCCGTCAACGACATGCACTCCATACTGCACCTCCGTATATGCGCGCGCGCCAGCTACGATGGTACTCTCGCCTGTCACGGCATGGCAAGCGGGGTTACCATTCATGAGTTGCCGACCGGCAACGCACCCACGGGAATCAGACACAGTGGAGTCTCCTCCTCCGGCGCGTTCAGCGCCTCCCTCAAAGCGTCATCGTCGAAAGCGCCCACGACCACGCAACCGAGACCAAGGGCCGAGGACTGCAGCAAAACGTTCTGCGCGGCATGTCCCGCCTCCATGTGGACATAGCGTATGCCTCGCTCGGAGTACCTCGCCGTCGTTCGCTCGTACACCGCGGTGAAGGCCAGCACAGCCGCCGCGTCGCGAACGCTGCCCTGTCCAAGAGCGGCGTCGGTCAGCTCCCGCGCCACGTCGCCCTGGCGCACTACAACCAGCGCGTGTCCATTCGGAACGTACTTGTAGACTCCGGCGGCGAGGCCCTCGATGCGAACAGCCGCCAGATACAGTTCAAGCGGATACAGTGCTCCGGCCGAGGGAGCGGTGCGCCCTCCCCAATCCGCGGTCACACCCTGCGCCGCCCAAAGCAACTGGGACGCTTCCTCCAGAGTCAGAGATTTGTCTGAGTATTCTCTGACAGACCTGCGGTCAAGCAGTGCCTCTTCAACCGATACACTCCCCGCGAGAAGCGGCTGTGGCAACTCAAAGGAATCCCATGGCTCCTGTTGCTGTTCGGGGACTTCCGCCGGCGAAGAGCAACCGGCGAAAAGCAGGAGAAGAGCCAGCGCCACGCATACATTTCTCATGTCACTGCACCTCCCTCTTGCAGCATAACAGGGCCAGGTGAGTCACTGTTCCGTGCCCCCGGCGTCTACGCTGGTGACGCCGGCCCTGCCGTGTCAAGTCGACGCCGCCACACCCTCTCCATTTGTCCAATCAGCGAAAGATTCTCTACACTCTAGTTGGGACGCGCCGTGGATGGCCAACGTTCCGGGCGCGCCCGGAATCCAGAGAAGGAGGTGTGGTATGGCGGAAGTTGTTCCTTTCCTGATACCCATCGCCGTCTTCTTCGTCATCGGGATTGTCGCCCAGGTGGCGGTGCTGCTCGAGTCGAAACGACTCGAGCGGCAGCGCGGCGACACACGCGAGTAGCCGGCAACAACAGCACAGGGCGAGGGCGTGGCGTCATGCTCCACTGCCTGCCATGACCCTCGCCCCACTCCAGACCATTCCTCACGCCCGGCACGTCTCTCGGTTCGGGCAACCTCTCCCAGGAGTCAACCGGGGCACGGCATTGTCGCATTGACTTCACACCCGACTCATGGTAGCTTCGCATCATTCCGCACTGGAGGTATGGTTCGATGATACTCGACAGGCTTGAGAACTCGGCGCGATACGAATTCCTCGGCAAGAGGTTCGCGCAGGCGTTTACGCTGCTCAGGACCGGCAATCTGGCCGCCAAAGAGGCGGGCAACTATGAGGTAGATGGCAAGAAGCTCTATTACATGGTCCAGAACTACAACACCAAGCCCAAAGAGGAGCGTCGCTTCGAATCGCACCGCGTCTACGCGGATATACAGGTGGTCTTCTCCGGCCGCGAGATGATGGGGTTGACGAAGGTGGCGGGACTCGATGTGAAGACCCCGTACGAAGATGCGAAGGACATCATGTTCTTCGGGACGCCGGCTGACTACACAGAACTGAAGATGGAGACGGGCGACTTCGTGATCCTGTTCCCGGGAGAGGCGCATATGCCGCAGACCCAGTGGGATGGCCCCGCACAGGTCAGCAAGGTAGTCTTCAAAGTGTCCTTGTACGACTAGGGGGGCATGACCAGCGCCGCCGGCTCACGCGGGCATGCGCACTCTGGGGCGCCGAACGAGCAGAACTGCTGGAATCGCGATGCCATAGAGGGCAGCGAATAGCATGAATGCCCATCGGTACGTGCCCATGGTGTCGTACATCACCCCCGCTACAAGAGGTCCGATGGCAGTCCCGACACTCTGCGCGAGGTTGATAACGCCGAATACCGCGCCGTAGAAGGCGAGTCCGAAACTCCTGCTCACAAGCATCGACATCGTCGGCAGCCAACTGCCGGCGCCAAAGCCCATGAGAAGTGCGTATGTCCATATGAGAGCCATCGGCGAGTCGGACTGCAACTGGAGCAGGATGAGCACTGCTGCACACTGAAGAGTGAGTCCAATAGCGCTCACGAACCTGGGTTGCATACGATCGCAGAGCCATCCGAAGAACACCTTGCCGACACCGCTGCCAAACCCGATCGCCCCAAGCGCCGCCGCCGCCGTTGCAGTCGGAAAGCCGATGTCGTTGAGATTGGGTACCTGAGCCTGCAGACCACCCATGCTGCTGAAGTTGCCCAGCAGATATGAAACAGCGATAAGCCAGAACGGGAGCGTGGCGGCGGCCTGGCGCAGGGAGAACCCCCACACAACTCCGTTGCCCACTCCAGTTGTGTGAGTCTCCTCCACCTCCAGCGCCCCATCGGGGTGAAGCCCCACATCCTCAGGGCGTGTCCGTACGAGGAGCAGGGACAATGGAATGATACTGACCCAGACGATGACAGCCATGGCAAGGTAAGCGGTTCGCCAGTCAAAGGCTCCCAGTAGATACCCGACAACCGGCGCCATTATGAAACCACCTGCACCGATGCCCGCCGACGTGATGCCAACAGCAGTTCCTCTCCTCTTCCTGAACCAATTGGACACAATCGCGCTCGTCGGCACCGGGCCGATGCCCGCAGCCCCTGTCCCGACGAGTACGTAGCCGAGATAGAACAGGGGAAGGCTGTGCACCACGCTGAGGAGCACAAATCCACAGCCCATCACGACGGCGCCCAGCGGAATCGCGCGGCGGGCTCCGTGTCTGTCCAGCACACGACCGAAGAGCGGCGAAGCCACTCCCATCATGACCCAGAAGATGGTGAAGCCCACCATAATCTCGCCGCGACTCCAGGCAAGTTCGGACTGCAGAGGACTGACAAAGAGACTGAACACAAACGAGCCGCAGCCAATACAAATGGTGAGACAGAGGAACGCAAAGGCGACAATCCAGTAGCCGAAGAAGAACCGGGAGGCCGAGGGGGGCGAGGGATGCGTCCTCATTGTTCGTATACGCGCAAGAGGTGGTATTATAGCAGACGGTATCGTGATGGGAGGTTCTCGGGGAATGGGGATACAGTACGCCGGCGAGCAGGCTTTGACCGTTCCGGTCCACCGTGGCCTCGCCATCGCTCGCCGGAAGTTCTTCTTCGTGGTGAACCGCAAATCCGGGAATTACTCCAAGTGGCTCGTCCAGATACGCCTCGGCGAGTTCCTCACGACGGAGGGCGTCACCGGTGAGGTGCACTATCTCAGAGACACTGAGGCACTCAAGGCCAGGCTTGACGCGGCATACGACGAGGGAGTCCGACAATTCGTCGTGGTAGGTGGTGACGGCACGGTATCACTTGTCGCGAGCCAGCTGCGCGGCAAGGATTGCCGCATAGGTATCGTGCCGGTGGGTACCTCGAACATGCTGGCGCAACTACTGGGCATCCCGCTGGGAGCCAGACGTTCTCTGGAGTTGCTGCTGGGACCTCATCGAGTCCGCAACATCGATGCCCTCGACATAGCCGCAAGGCTGTTCTTCCTCAACGCATCTGCTGGTCTCTCGTCATTCTCCATCTCCGACCTGCGAACGGAGGAGAAGACTTATCTCAAACTCCTCGCGTATGTTGCCACGGTTGTACGAAGCATGCGCAAGGCGAAGACACGCCGGTTCCACCTCACCATCGATGGATGCCCCCAAGAGGTCGACGCAGCCGAGTTGTTCGTCGACAATGCAGGGGCGCTGTGGATGCCTCGATTGCGCACTTCCGACGCACAACTCGATGATGGGAGAGCCGAGATTTGTTATGTCAATAAAGGCACTCCACCGGAGCTGGGAAACGCGGTCCTCGATGTCCTGCTGGTACGAAAGAAACGTCTCAGCATTCGCTTCATAGCGAGCGCAAAGACCATCACGGTAGATTGCGCCGAGCAGATCCCGGTACAGGCGGATGGCGACGCCATAGGCTACACGCCGGTAGACATCCGGGTCGTACCTGCTGCTGCGAGTTTCATCGTCCCCGAGCCAGGCTAGCCGACGCCCGCAACGCCACGTACAGCCGTTCACGCTGCACCCGCTGTGCAAGATAGT
>Ga0351960_1031_pt2 | contig 30333 bp, 18 predicted proteins | sample TotcelT113001M14_FD_205808 | JGI IMG/M metagenome (GOLD analysis project Ga0351960, IMG submission 205808) | Enriched cells from coal bed in the Powder River Basin, Montana, United States - Total cells T11 rep3 HSBNCT.T11.300.1.M14 ... | reverse complement strand
ACAGCCTCAGATACAGACTCTGACAACGGGTGAGCGCGTACTGCTACAGGGGAGCGAGGCATGCGTGCGGGGCGCACTCGCCGCCGGTTGTCGCTTCTACGCAGGCTATCCCATCACTCCAGCCACAGAGATAATGGAGTTGATGTCCCGGGCCATGCCAAAGGCCGGAGGCGTCTTCATCCAGATGGAGGATGAGATTGCGAGCCTGGGCGCCGTCATCGGCGCGTCGCTCGGCGGCGTCAAGGCGATGACCGCGACGAGCGGGCCGGGCTTCTCCCTGATGCAGGAGCACATCAGCTTCGCCGCCATGGCCGAAGTGCCATGCGTCATCGTCGACGTGATGCGTGGCGGGCCGAGCACGGGACTGCCGACGCGACCTTCGCAGAGCGACGTGATGCAGACGCGCTGGGGAGCGCACGGCGACCATCCCATACTGGTCGTCGCGCCGTCCTCCGCATACGAGTTCTTCGACCTGACCGTGAAGGCATTCAACCTCGCCGAACGATATCGCAGTCCCGTCATCGTCATGGCCGACGAGATTGTGGCGCACACGAGGGAGAGCGTGGTGCTGCCCTCCCTGGACAGCCTCGAAATCGAGAACCGCCCCAAGCCGACGATGCCGCCAGAGTGGTACTCGCCGTACCGCGACCCCGGAACCGGCATACCGCCCATGGCCGCCTTCGGCGAAGGCTACCGCTTCCACGTGACCGGGCTGACTCACGATATCAACGGCTATCCGACGGAACGACAGGACGAGACAGAAGAGTTGATGACACGTCTTTTCAATAAGGTATCGAAGGACTTCCACCTGCTGCAGTGGTACGACTCGTACTTCGAGGAAGGCGCGGAGGTCACGGTCATCGCCTACGGCTCGGTGGCGCGCTCGGCGCTCAAGGCGGTGAAGCTGGCGCGCGAGAAGAAGCTGCCGGTCGGTCTGCTCAAGCTGAAGATGATATGGCCCTTCATGCGCCGCACGGTGATGCGCTATCTGACCTCATCGCGCGTGGTCATCGTGCCGGAGATGAACATGGGGCAGCTGTCCCGTGAGGTGAAGCGCGTCAACCAGGGCGCCTGCCAGATAAGGACCCTCAACCGGGTCGACGGCCACATCATCACGCCGGCCGAGATACTGAAGGCCATCGAGGAGGCGCTGGCGTGAGCGACGAGCAGCATCTCATCCACCGCTATCTGCGCTCCTCGAAGCGCTTCCCCCACGTCTGGTGCCCGGGATGCGGCATCGGCATCGTGCTGGGCGCGCTGGTCCGCGCCATCGATAGCAGCGGTTACAGCAAGAACGACATAGTCCTCATCTCCGGTATCGGCTGCTCCGGCCGCCTGCCGGTCTACCTGGACTTCAACACGCTGCACACAACGCACGGCAGAGCGCTCACCTTCGCCACCGGCATCAAGCTGGCGAAGCCGAACCTCAAGGTTATCGCCGTCATGGGAGACGGTGACGCGGCGTCCATCGGCGGCAACCACCTCATCCACTCGGCCCGACGGAACATCGACATCACGGCCATCATCATCAACAACCAGATCTACGGCATGACCGGCGGTCAGGCGTCACCGACCACACCGTTCGGCCTGCACACGGCATCCTCGCCCTTCGGCCACCTCGAGCACCCGTTCGATATCTCGAAGCTGGTGGAGGCCGCGGGAGCGCCCTTTGTGGCGCGCTCGACCGTCTACCACGCCCGGGCGCTCGAGAAGATGATCGGCAGGGCCATCGAGAAGAAGGGGTTCTCCGTCGTGGAGGTCATGTCGCCCTGTGTGACGCACTACGGCAAAATGACCGGCATGGGCTCTCCCGTCGAGATGATGCAGTGGCAGAAAGACAACTCCATCTCTATAGAAAAAGCGCGCGAGATGCCCGCCGAAGAGTTGAAGAACAAGATAGTCACTGGCGTGCTCGTCGACATAGAGAAGCCGACATTCCACGAAGAGCATGCACGTCTCCTGCGTGAGGTGAAGTAGCAGAATGCGATACGAGATGCGACTTGCGGGTTCGGGAGGCCAGGGACTCGTCCTGGCGGGCATCGTGCTCGCGGAAGCGGGGCTGATGGATGGCAACTACGTCGTCCACTCCCAGAACTACGGCCCCGAGGCGCGGGGCGGCAACTCGGTATCGGAGATCATCTTCTCGGACGAAGAGATTGACTACCCCAGGGCACTGGGGCTTGACCTGCTGGTGGCGCTGAACCAGCGCTCCTGCAGCGACAACCTGCCGGACATGAAGGCAGAGGGACTGGTCATAGTTGACTCGACGCCGGTGAAGAAGGTCCTCTGGGGCAAGGTCTTGCGCACTCCTCTTCAGCGCGAGGCGGACCACACGTTCCAGGACCCACGGGTCGTCAACATGCTCGCGCTGGGCGTGCTCACCCCGTTCTGCCCGCCGGTGACCGAGGAATCTCTCGTCCGGTCCATCACGCAGCGGATGCCGGCTGCCGCACTCGAACTGAGTTTGAAGGCCTACCGCGCCGGCGTTGCCCGCGGGCGCGAACTTCAGACCGGAGCGGCCTTTCACGAGTTCGAGGACGCAATAGAAGTCTAGGTTCCCCTGCGGAGTCCATCTGCTTCCACGCACCGCGCACATCCCGCCAAGTCACACGAGGACAGCCACACGCTGTCGCCTATCACGGGGGCACACGCTGCACAAAGGTAGGCAAGGTGTACGAGTGCGGGGCAGCCGGAGCTGCAGAGTAGAAGAAGAGAGTGGTTCGAAGAGGACTGGCGTCCGGATCTCCCGGACAAAAAGAAACCCCAAGCAACCTTACCGGGCGGGTTAGGGCCTGTCCCTCCGGGCTTTCGCCGTGCCCAATCTCGCTACATAAATGCTACGAGACCGTTTCAGCTATTGCCTGCTGGGCCGTTGGCCTTTCCCCTGAGCTCAATTGCTTGGGGTACCTCATAATCTAGCAGACGGACGGGCATCTGTCAAGGACTACCGGAGGCCGGGAGTCAACCGAATCGGCCGCTCGCGCGGGCGCCGGACGCTGCTCCGTCACGGAGGAATGCACAAAACCAACCGAAGAACAGAGGCGCCGGAGGCGTCACTCCAAGAGTGGCTCTCCAGCGCCGAATGCACACACGCACGGACTCAGGTTACAGGTCAATGTGCCGTCAAAAAGACCCGAGTTCTCCCTGGCTGCTCAATCTGCAGCAGGCTGCGGGGCCGCCAGTTATCAACCCCGGTAAATCGTGCCCTCTCGTTCAACGATCCAGTGCACGATGTCCTTCGCCTTGTCGGCATCCCAGAACTTGCCGCGCTTACCCAGGGGCTTGTTCGCTGCATCCTTTCCATCCTGGTACACAGTGAACTGCTTCCCGGTGGAGTTGCGCGCGACGCTGATGAACGGTTTCACGTAGATCTCGCCCAGCCGGAAGGTCATCTCCTTCCCCGCTTCAAGCGAGTCCAGCTGTCCAATCATAACATCGACCGGTGACACCTTCTTTGCCTTCTCCGGAGTGGCGACTTCTCCCTCTTTGTCTTTCTTTCCGAACATGTCTCTGCCTCCCTGTGTCCCTGCCATCATGACGAGGGGGACTGCTCGTCACCGGGCTTGTCGCCCGTGCCAGCGTCCCCCTCATCCTTCAGGGGTTGTGCACACAGCACAAACCTATTTCTTCGCGCCGGGCTTGGGTGCGGGCTTCGCGGGCTGTCCTTTGCTGGCCATTTTTCGCTGTACCTCCTTGTATCGTTAGGTTCGGTCATCGGATCGTTCAACGATCCCTATTTCTTCGCGCCGGGCTTGGGTGCGGGCTTCGCGGGCTGTCCTTTCTGGCTCATCCTTCACCTCCTCGCACAACGTTCCACGGTGAACCGGGCATCGCCGCCATTTCTGACGTGAGCCACCCGATCATAGTCGCTCCTTCAAATCGGTGGTCCGGCTGATACACAGTTTCCCCATGGGGCACAAGATGCAACGCCGCATCTCACAGTAGTTCTCGCCCAGCCGAACCAGCGCAACCTCGAAATCCGCATATGTTCTGCCTGGGTGGGACGTTCGGTCCCACGTGGCATGCAAGTCTTCGGCCGCATCGCCTTCCGAAACACTGCCGTCGACGATCCCGAGGCACCGGGCAGCCTCGACGGCCGCGCCCGAGAGACCGGGGTGGGCCTTGTCCCACACCCCTCGCATCTCCCTCAAGAACAGATTGACGGCACGGCGGGGCACCTTGCGACCAAGCCGGCACAATCGACGAACGAGGTCATTGCCATCCTCGGCAAAGAAGTGGAGCCGGTTCAAGTCCGCATCGTATTCAGTAACGAGAGATTCGACGGCGAGCCTGAGCGTTGCAGCTATCCTCCTCGTGTACCCGGTGACCCCAGCTGCCAGCAGGATATCGATGAGGACACTGTCCTCGACCGCTGCAAGACGACGGGGCTCCAGCAAATCACGAGATTGCAGTGCGCGGTAGGCGGCTAGAGCGCTTCCCGCCCGGACCGGAGAGCCGAGCAGGACAGCGGCAACGAACCACTTGAACGTTTCGTCCGACTCCATTCCCGCCAGCTTGATAGTCAGAAGCCGGGAGTAAGACCCACCGAGTCTTGTGACGAGCACGCTGCACACGGCGCTCGCCTCGGCTTCCGAAAGCCGCTGATCAAGAACTGGGTTTTTCAGCATATCCGGTCACCGACTGACTCACTACAGGCTGGATCAAGGGAAGGGCGCTATCAGCAGGGGGCAACTTCTGACGACGCATCCTGCGACGAACAACAAACGGGCGAATGGCCGCAGGAAGAGCATATACGGACACTCCCGCCAGCATAGAGAGAGGCATGCCTATCCGGGGAAGCAGCACCATGGTCAGCAGCACACAACCGACGAACATCGGAAGATAGATGAGGGCCCCACGCGCGTAGGAGATGCCCGCCGAAACGCCGCCGTTCTGATACAGAAGGAAAACATTGATGATGAACAGCACAGGAAGACTGGCAACAAACGCAGCGGACATGCCGTCGCCGTGTTTGCCGACATACGCCACAGCGGTTACCACCGTGCCGCCAACCACGAAGTAGAGAGCATAGGGCCACATCGAACAGACCACCTCCGCTTGAATATGACAGAAGTGTACGGGCCACTCTGCTAGAATTGCCTTTGCAGTGCCCCGCAAGTCCACAAGAATAACCTTTGATTTGCACTAGAGCCCCTGGACCGAAGGACAATGGCCCGACAGAGAAGGAACGCCAATCTCTCAGTTGCGACGCCTGAGATACAGTCCGGCTGCGCCGCTGCACCGGCCGCCACGGGCGGGCTGCCGCGGCTGTACGCAGGTAGCATCATCGCCCTGAGCGCCGATGGCATCCTGGGCCTCGACCGACTTCGCCGCATCACCACTTTCAATCCTGCGCTGGAAGTGCTGACCGGCATACGCCGGGAGGCCGCGCTGGGCAGGACATGTTGCGAGGTCCTGCACGTGTACGACAGCCACGAGAATAGTATCTGTGACAGTGCCTGCCCAGTACTCCAGGGTGTGAACGGCACGTTCGACGTTGAGGGCACCATAGCCACCGCTGAGGGACACAAGCTGGGAGTTGACCTGCACTTCTCCGTGCAGTGCTCCCCGTCGGGCAAGCTGCGGCGAGCGGTCGTGAACGTGCGCGACGCGAGCAAACTCCAGCAAGTAAACCACATACGCTCCGTTCTGCTGGCGCTCGTGTCGCATGAACTGCAGACGCCGATATCCATCATCAAGGCGTATGCGAGCACCCTGGCGCGTGCCGACGCGAAGTGGAGCGACGAGGTCATGCGGGAGAAACTCGGCGCAATCGAGGAGGAGAGCGACCGTCTCTCACGACTTGTGAGCCGACTGCTGTACACCACCCAACTCGAAGCCAGCGCCGTGTCTCTCAACTCAATGCTGATCGACTTACCGAAGGAGTCCCAGCGAGTGGCGAAACGCCTCGCTGAACTGGACGAGACTCACGAGCTTCTGGTGAGTTTTCCGGGCGATTTTCCGCCGGTGATGGGCGACCCTGAGAAGATCAGCGAGGTGCTGACGAATCTGATAGAGAACGCCATGAAGTTCTCCCCGCAGGGGGGCACCATAACCGTTGAGGGCGCAGTAGTGGACGATGAGGTGCAGGTAACCGTGGGGGACCAGGGCATCGGAATCTCAGAAACTGAGCAGGCACGTATCTTCGAGCGATTCTACCGGGTGGCGGAGTCAGGCACGGGAACCGTGCCGGGCACCGGCCTCGGGCTCCACATCTGCAGGATACTGCTCCAGGCGCACGGCGGTCGCATATGGGTCGAAAGCCAACCCGGTGAGGGTTCGCGATTTACGTTCACACTCCCAATCGCGCATGAGGAGTGATACGCCAGTGGACTCAGACACACAGAAGTCAACCCCGGCACGACAGACCCGCACCGCCCTGGTGGTGGACGACGAGCAGCGTATTGCCGAGGCAGTAGCCATGAATCTCGAACTCGAGGGATTCCAGGTGTTCACGGCATCCGGAGGGGAGGAGGCGCTGCAGAAGGTGACCGACGAGATGCCGGAGGTCATCATTCTCGACGTCATGATGCCTGAGATGGATGGGTTCGAGACACTGAGGCGCATCCGTGAAGTTGCGACAACCCCCGTCATCATGTTGACAGTCAGGGGCGACGAAGGGGACAAGGTCCGGGGTCTGGATCTCGGAGCCGATGACTACATGACCAAGCCGTTCAGCCCGAAGGAGCTGGTGTCACGTGTTCGAGCCGTCCTCCGCCGCGCCGAAATGCCCAGTCCGGTCCCAAAAACGGAGATACGTGTCGATGACAATCTGTCCATCGATTTCAATCGGCGCAAGATCATCGTGCGGGGCGCCGAAGTCCACCTGCGGCCAACGGAGTTCAGGCTGTTGTACCACCTCGTGAGCAACGCGGGGCAAGTGCTGACACACGAGACTCTGCTGCGGCGCGTCTGGGGCTACGAGTACCGGGATGAGGACCAGTACCTCTGGTTATACATCACGTACCTGCGGCGCAAGCTGGAAGAGGATCCGAAGCACCCCAGGTACATCATCGGTGAGCGCGGAATAGGCTACCGTTTCATAGAGCTCGAGCAGAGGTAGCCGGGCACACTTCAGGCTCGTGGGCACCGACGCCTGCACGCCCACAGCAACTGGCGGACCCGGCTTCCGTCGGGCGGATGCGTGAACTCGGCTCGCGTCCTGAACCCTGAGTCACGCAGCTCGCGCAGAGTCAGCGCCATTACATCGTAGCCCACGTACTCCGCAGCCACACTGTCTGCTTCGTATTCACACACCCAGCTCAGAGCGGCAGCCGTGGCAATGAGGACGCCGCCACCCAGGAGAAGCCTGAAGGCGATTGGCAGGTCAACGGCGAGGCCGAGCGCGATGCCGGCAACTGCCGCCAGTGTGCTGCCCGCCAGCAGCAACTCCCAGTGCATGCACTTGATGTGGGCAAGCTCGTGCGCCATCACACCATCAAGCGCCTCCGGTGACAGCCGGGCCGCCAGCGCGCCGCCCAGGCGGATTCGGTTGCCCCTTTTGCCCCCCGCCACCATGGCCCGTGCCCCGAGCCACGAGGGGGCGATTTCCACCGGAACACCGGGGTCGAGTACGACTTTCATTCGCTGAGCGAGGGTGCGAAGGGACTCGGGAACGTCGCCCCAGTGGAGCGGAACCGCACCCTTGCCCTTTCCCGCGGAGCCTGCCACATGCAGGCTGATGATGTCATGCCATGTCATAGTCGTCCCTAGTATACAACGTTCCGCACCGACCCACCCTCGTGTCACGCATCGGGGAGACATGCCGACTCCATCACCCACTCATGTCTCACACGCGCAATGCCGGGGAAGAGGCTTCCACCCCTTCCCCGGCCTGATTCACGTGCGGTCACCTCACGGTGACATCCTGCCCCAGCGTCTGCCCGCTTATCTCAGGGCTGTAGTACGAGTACGCCCGGGATGATACCGCCTTCGCCTTCACCGGATAGAGGGCCTTCACGTCGAACTCGAGGGAAACGCTCTCGCCCTGGTGCAGGTTCTCAATGTAGAAGATGACCTTGCGCCCGGCGATGTCGTATCGCTTGAGGCGGGCATCATTCTCCACGGCGGCATCCACCGTGTCGATGACCGCGGCAAAACCAGTGGGGATGGAGATGTCCAGCACCACCATACCGGCCTCAGCGGGAAGCGGAGGATTGAACGTGAGGCGCGCCGAGACAGTTACGGTGTCATCCACCTCAACTTCGGTCGTGTCGTAGTCGACCTCAACCACAAGGATCTCAATCGCCGGTTGCTCCACGGCAGGCATGTTGAAGCGGCGCACTATCTGACCGACGGCCTTGCCTTTGCCTTCCACGCGCAACTCGAATTCACCGTCCACCGGAAGCTGAATAATCTGAAGCACATCAAAGTTCTGCGGGGTGATGCGAACGTCTTTCCGGAAACCATCGCCGTTGATGCTGACGGTGAGGTCGACATCGGCGCGCGCGCCGGTCTGTTGCGCAACGAGCGCCTGGATGCCGACAACCGTGTCCTGCGTAGAGCCAAAACCGCCGAGCGAGTTGCGCTGTGCCGTTATCCACTGCGCTGCGCGAGCACCATTGAAGGTGTCGCCGTGAAGCACAAGCGCCATGGTCGCGTAGCCCGTGGTTTCTATCGCCGCGCTGTTCTGCTGCACGGGATAGGGCATCATGCGCTGCTGCTCCGCAACCGGCATGATGGAGTCACCCCAGTAGAGCCCATTCTCATCTTCTTTCGCCAGCTCCATCAGGATGCGAATTGCCTCGTCCCGCCTGGGACTGTCGCCCAGTTCCAGTGCATACGCAGTCAGCGCCACCGTGTACGCATCGTCCATGCCGCTCAACTTCCCCTCAAGGTAACCAATCGCCTTGCGAGACGCCGTCTGATCACCGGCTTCCATGAGCGCCACCGCTACGTACGCGGTGAGTGCGTCCTTGCCCTCTAGGCCGCCGAGCATCTCCTGGTGGTGCACGAAACCAACCTGGTCGAAAGAGCCGTCCGAGTTCTGATGGGATACGACCCACTTGAGGGCATCACTGATGACCTTCTCGTCGATGTAGACGATGCCCTTCGCTTCTGAGAACGCCTTCAACACGAACGAAGTCAGCCAGAGGCTGCCCTCCTGGTCGGACTGACCGAAGGCAGAGAAGCTGCCATCGCTGCGGCGGTAAGTAAGCTGCCTCTGGTAGCCGGTCACCATCATCTTGTCGGCTTTGGCCATAATCTCCGGCTTGAGCTGGCCGCTCTCCTCGAGGTACCTCACGATGTACACGTTGGGGGCGAACAACATCATGTTCTGTTCGCCGCAACCGAACGGCATCTGGATGAGTCCCTCCAGTCCCTCCATAGTCTGCGTCAGCAGGCTGGACGTCAGGGCGAGGTAGACGCGGCCGGAATCGGGGACAACTCTGGCCGGGATGGCAGAATCGAAGGCCAGCGTGTCTCCGGCGGTCAGCACAAGGTTGTCCACCACCTCGCGGGACACGCCCTCGGGCTCGATGATGATAGTCTTGCTCATCGCGTCGGCCGCCCGCTGCCCCTGCGCCTTGACCTCGACCGCATTCACACCCAGCCTGGTGGGGCGGATGGTGAATTGCGCCGCACCGAGGTCGTTCGGCCCCACGCGCACCGTCTGCACAGGCTCATCCAGCAGGTCGAACCAGTCGGCTTTCTCAATCTCAACGCGTATCTGCTGCTCGGCATCGAGGTAGTTGTAGATAGCTACCGACACAGGGAACTCCTCGCCGCGTATCGCGGCGTAGGGAAGGTCAAGCGTCAGGAAGAAGGGCTGGAAGGCGCGCAGTTGGGCCTCGGCAATGCCAAGGCCATATTCGCGCGATATGCCGACAGCGCGCAGCATCCAGGTGGTAATGGAGTCCGGCACGGTGACGCCAAGTGATGCATGGCCGTCTGAGCCGGTCTCCAATTGCTCCCAGATCCACGTCTCAGGGAAGTACTGGCGCACGCGCTCAACCTCGACGAGACCTTCAGTGCCGGCGTTGGACGGTGCCGACGGGGCTGCCTGCGGCGGCAACGCGGCGTCCCTGCCCATCAGGGCTTCGGGCATCATGCCGCCCTTCGCCAGGAAGTTGAATAACCCTTCCCAGAATCCCTCCTGCCCCTGCCACTCGAAGCGTTTGCCTGCCGGCACGTCGGCGTTGCTCAAGACCACCACACCGGCATCAGAGAACACCTCGGCTGCGCCTTTGGTCTCGATTGCCGGATAGATGCTCACCTCGTGCAGTTCAGCCTGCGGGTCCATATAGAGGCGTTCGAGTTCGGCGAACACCTGCTGCAGGTTGAGCCGGTTCTCAGCCAGGATGAAGACGGACTTGTCCACCGCAGCCAGCCCCACCATCGCCCGGCCCTCCGTCTGCACGCGTATCTCCACGTCATCGCCCGGTTCCGCCTCATCGGTACTGAACGAGACCTGGACGTCATGCGGATAGGCGCCGGTCACCTTGAACGGCACGTAGTCGGCGGCCACTTCGCTGTTTGGCAACACCTGGTAGACGAGCAGTCGTGACGAGGGCGCCATGAGCGGCGTGGTCTGGAAGGAGAACTGCCGGTCCCGGGTGTAGCCCGAGAACACGATGCGGTCGCGCGAGACGACCTCGTAGTAGAAGGTCCGAGCTTCTTGAGTTGAGTGAACCATGAACTCGATGTCGTCGCCCACCTGCGGCACACCTTCACTCACCTGTTCGACATGGATGAAGTTGGCCGATGGTGAGTACGAGGCCTCAACCACACGCTCAACAGACTTGCCTTCAGACTGTGCGGTGATGGAAAGCGCGACCGCCGCAGCGGGCGGCTCCACCTCGAACAGCGCCGTCCCATTCTTCGTCGTCACGTCCCGGGTGACGGACTTGATGTCCTTGAACTCTCCGTCCAGGAAGGTGACCTCAAGGCGCACCTTCGCATCCACCGGCTGGTTGTCCGGAGTCTCCGTGATGATGAGAAAGGTGAAAGGAAGTCCCGGCTTGAACACCGCCCCCTCGGGAATGAGGATGAGGTTTACGGGAGAGTCGGCCACCGTGAGCAGCCGCGACGTGCGCTCCACGTAGCCGGTGACATCCTCAGTAACAGTTATGTCGAGTATGATGTTGCCCTGTCCTCCGGCCTCTGGCACGCCAGCTACGTAGCCCGCGGCCGGAATTCGGAAGTCCGCACTGCCATCGATGTCAGTCCTGAAGGTGGCGTACTCCTCCCACTGCCCGACGTAGCGGGAAGCCACTATCTCCATTTCGCCCTTCACGGGCCTGCCGAAGCTGTACTCGGAGGAGACAGAACCGGTAATCGGGTCGTTCACAAGGAACCAGCCGCGGGTGAGCTCAACGTTCACGTCGTACTTCGGCAGGACATAGCGTTCCACACGGACGTCGAGTTGCGTCTTCGCATTGCCCGCTTCAGCCACGATCTTCCACGTGCCGAGGTTCAATTCGTCCGCCAGCGGCAGGTCGAGATTGACCATTCCGTACTCGTCGGACTGCGCCACAGTACGAAGCAACTTGATGCCCTTGGCGTCCAGCACCTCGACGGTGACTTCCCGGCGCACAGGTTTCAGTTCCGAATCCAGCGTCAGGACACGCATGCGGATGGTCTGTCCCGGCTTATAGATGGGCTTGTCCGATTCAAGGAAGATGACAAGCGCCTTGTCGACTCTGACAGGGGTTCGCTTCTCGAAGCCCGTGCCCCTGACCACCACGGTGTAGTCACCCTCATCGACGTCCGGAACCGCCACCACCACCGTGCCGTTTCCGTCCACCGTGGCGCTGCCCTTCGCGATCTCCTTGCTCCCCTGGAGCAGTCGAACCTCGACTCTATCGCGCACAGGTCCGTCGGAGCCATACAGGTTGAACGCGATCGACGCCTCGCTGCCACTGTGAATGGTCTTCGGAACAAGGACCACGTAGCCCTCGGCAGCCTGCACCGGAGTGCAGCCAGGCGCGAATGGGATGACCATCGCGACAATGAGCAAACAGGAGAAACCGAACCACCACGTACGTTTCATGTTGCCTCCATGCCATCCGCAGAACACGGTCGGTCCCCGCACTCCGGCGGGGGTTCAACCACTTATACGAACCTGCGCGGCAACTGTCACAGTCGCCGTCGCGGGACATCCGCGGAAAGACGTGCTGGAGCACCTTCGTCGTGTTCGGTCACGTTTGCGGCACGCCCTGCTATACTGTGCGGACCTGTCCCGGAGAGCCACACAACGAGCAAGGATCTGCGACATGAAGTTCGAGAAAGACGGCCTGGATCTGCTCAGAGAAGCGGTCGAGCACATGGAGTCCGGCTTCTCCCACCTCCCCGACGTGGAGTCACAGGTGGACATCACTGCCCTGCGGGATGTGCTGATGGAGGCTGCCGGGAGGATGCAGGACAACTACCCCTACTTTCACCCGTACTACGCGGGCCAGATGCTGAAGCCACCACACCCCGTGGCACGGCTGGCCTACATGCTGGCGATGTGGGTGAATCCGAACAACCACGCGCTCGACGGCGGACGGGCAAGCTCACGCATGGAGAAGGAGGCGGTAGCGGAACTCGCCCGGATGTACGGCTGGGAAACACATCTCGGACACCTGACGAGCGGCGGCACCATGGCCAACCTGGAGGCGTTGTGGGTGTCCGGCAAGTTGAACCCGGGCAAGAAGATACTCGCGTCAGTCCAGGCGCACTACACGCACAGCAGGATATCGGACGTACTGCATCTGGATTTCGAGGCAATCCCCTGTGATTCGCGCTCGAAGATGGACGTGGTGGCGCTCGAGAGCAGGCTGACGAAGGGCGACGTCGGCACAGTGGTGGCGACCATCGGCACGACGGGCACAGGGGCGGTAGACCCGCTGCCGGATATCCTTGCACTCAGGGACAGGTACGGCTTCAGGCTGCACGCCGACGCCGCGTACGGCGGCTACTACGTCCTGGTGGACAATCTGGCTGAAGAGGCGGCTGCCGCGTACCGGCGACTGGGTGAGGTGGACTCGATTGTCATAGACCCACACAAACACGGGCTTCAGCCTTATGGCTGCGGCTGCGTGCTGTTCAAAGACCCTGCCGTCGGCACGCTCTACAAGCACGACTCGCCTTACACGTATTTCAGCTCATCCGAACTGCACCTCGGGGAAATAAGCCTGGAGTGCTCCCGGGCGGGCGCTTCCGCCGTGGCGCTGTGGGCCACGCAACGGCTGCTGCCCATGACCCGCAACGGTGAGTTCGCCGGCGGTCTGGCGAGCTGCCGCGAGGCGGCCCTGCAACTGTACCGGAAGCTCAGCACCGACGAACGTTTCCTGACCATGTTCGAGCCGGAGCTGGACATAGTCATCTTCGCACCGCGCGCCGGCAAGTCCGGGGACATATCACGAATGAGCAAGGCGCTCTTCGATGAGGCGGCAGCGAACGACCTGCACCTGGCGCTGTTCTCCTATCCGGCCGCGTTGCTCCGGGGCGCATGGCCGGGCGTGGTGTTCGAGGGGGAGACGGTGACATGCCTCCGCTCCTGCCTGATGAAGCCAGAGCACCAGGAATGGGTCGAACGAATCTGGGGCCTACTGGGGACAGCGGTGGACCTCATCCGGCGCTAGAGCCGTCGGGGCATCCTGTCGTGTGTCAGGAAGCGTGGCGATTGGCATTCTGGATGGGCACGGTCACCTTCGCCGTCGTTCCCTTCGTACTTCGGTTGATGAATTCAATGTCTCCGCCGAGGGGGCGAAGCCTCTCCCGCACTCCGATGATGCCCAGGGAGGTGGTACTGCTTGCCTGCTCGTCAGTGATGCCCCTCCCGTCGTCTGACACGCTGAGGCTGCACACGTTGCTGTCGCATTCAAAGGCAACGCGTACCTGCGTGGCGCCAGCATGTCGGGCGACATTGGTGAGCAACTCCTGAAAGACTCTGAACAGCGCGGTCGCGCGGGGACGGTCGAGCACCGAATCGTCGGTGCTCGCTTCCAGGCCACAGTCAATGCTTGAGCGCTCACGAAAACGGTCGAGTTGCCACTCGATGGCAGCCACAAGCCCCGCGTCATCCAGAATCCCGGGCCGCAGATCGGATGAGATGCGGCGCACATCATTCACCGTATCATTCAGAAGCGTGGCCATGCGGTCAAGCCGGTCGGCAGGCACGGGCTCACCGGCGGTTGCGGCGCGACGCACGCCGTCCAAGTCCATGGTCAGTGCGGTAAGCGCCTGTCCGAGCTGGTCATGCAATTCCCGCGCGATGCCCGTGCGCTCCTTCTCCCTCGCCTCCTCAAGATAGCTGGTGAGTTCATGTAGCTGTTCCGCAGAGCGCTTCAGTTCCTCGCGCGAGCGCAGAAGCTCCTGCTCCGTCGCCTTGCGCGCGGTGATATCAAGCGCCTGAGAGACGATGACCAACCCGCCCTTCTGTGAGACCAGTGCTGACGTGAGGCTCACCCATACACGAGAGCCGTCCTTGCGTTTGAACTCGACCTCGACGTCACGCACATATCCGTCACTCAGAGTGCGCGAGATCATGCGCTCCCTGTCCGCAAGACTGGCATACATATCAGTCACCCGCATGCTCAGCGCCTCGTCCCTTGTGTAGCCGAGCCTCTGGAGGAAGACATCATTGCAGTCGAGAATGGAGCCTTCAGCGTTGGTGATAGTCATGGCAAGGCCCGTATGCTCAACAAGTGCCCTGAACCGCGCCTCGGAATCGCGGAGTTGCTGTTCCGTGCGCCTTCGCTCCCTGATGTCACGGGTGATGCCATGCAGCGCGATTGGACGCCTCTTTGCATCCACGATGAGCTTTGCGCGCACCTCGACCGGCAATTCAACTCCGGTCTTATCCAGCATTGTGGCCTCAAAGAGAATACCTGAGCCAGCCTCCTGAGTCCTTGAGTAGTTCTGTATCTCATGGGCAGCAATGGCACGGATACGGGCAAATTCGGACGGAGAACAGTGGTCCGCCAGCGAGGACCCCACCCATTCCTCAGGGCCAAAGCCGAAAACGCGTTGAATGGCGGGATTCACATACGTGAAGACCATGTTGAGGTCCATGCGCCAGATGATGTCAGCGGTGTCGTCGGCAATCAGGCGATAGCGCTGTTCGCTCTCGCGCAGTTCTTGTTCCGCGTGCTTGCGCGCGGTGATGTCGCGAAACACTCCCTGGAATGCAACGACGTTGCCCGAGTCGTCCTTGCGGGCAAAAACCGCGCGCTGGCAATCGAAGACAGTGCCATCCTTCTTCTTGAGCCGTACCTCATCCGCAACGAAGCCGGATTGCTCGATGCGCCTGAGGAAATCGGCCCGTTCGGCTGGGTCGGCGTACGTATCGGCGGTGGTGACGTTGCGCAGTTCCTCCCTCGTGTAGCCGAACAGATCCAGCCAAGTCTGGTTTGCATCGATGGTCACACCATCGGGAGTGTTGACACATATGGCATCCATCGACTGCTCGAACAGTGCACGGTACTTCTCTTCGCTCTCGCGCAGTTCGCGCTCGGCACGCTTGCGCGCGGAGATGTCGCGACAGACACAGAAGATGAGCTTCCTCCCGGCGAACACGGCCGCATTGGTGCTGATTTCGACGTCGTACACAGTGCCGTCCCTGCGCCGGTGCTGTGTCTCGAAGTGGTCCCCTGACTCGTCAACAGTCCGGATCATCTCGTTCAGGCGATCCGGGGGGGTTGGGACGTCCCAGTCACTCACATGAAGTTGAAGCACTTCCTGCGGAGAATATCCGAGCATCTCAGCGAACTTCAGATTCGTCTCAACCGCCTTGCCGTCCTCATCAAGCACGACGATTCCATCACGAGATTGCTCGACAAGGATGCGCCGCCGGGTCAGTTCGTCCGCCAGCGCCATCTCCCGCCGTCTGTCTTCCGTGACGTCGCGGGTCACGGTCTGGATGGTGACGATGCGGCCGGCCTCATCGCGATGGGCGACCGAGGAGCGCACGCAATCCATCACCGTGCCATCGGTCCTCATCGCCTTCGTGTGGTGGCCGATAACCACCCCATCACGTTCGAGAACCCGCAGGTACTCGTCACGGTCGGCCGGGTTCACATAGTGCTCGCGAACGTTGGCCCTGCCAACGTCAGCGGCATCGTAGCCATACAGTTCGAGATACGCCTTGTTGGCCTCCAGCAAGGTTCCGTCCGCGGCGACAAGGCACACTGCATCCATGGACCGCTCGAACAGCGCGCGATACTTCTCCTCGCTTTCGCTCAGCGCCTGTTCCGCTCGTCGCTGTTCCGTCACGTCATGGAACACACCCTGAAACAGCACTACGTTGCCCTCCCCGTCACGGCGCGCGACCGTGGTCCGATGACAGACGAAAATGCTCCCGTCCTTCCTCTTGAGCTGAACCTCGTCTTCCACAAGACCTGTCACGTCGATGGCCTGGATGAACGTCTCGTGTTCGAGCAAATCGACATAGAGATTCCTGAAGTTGAGGCATTCCAGTTCGTCTCTCTCATACCCGAACAGAGTGAGCCACGCCCGGTTCGCTTCGACGCCGGTGCCATCAGGCCGGCTGACGGAAATGGCGTCCATTGACTGCTCGAAGAGGGAGCGGAACTTGTCTTCACTTTCGCGCAGCGCCGCCTCCGCCCTCTTACGTTCGCTGATATCTCGTGCCACGTAGAGCACGATACCCCTGTCTTCCCAATCGACGAGGCGAGCCCTGACATCCACAGGAATCACGGTGCCGTCCTTGCGCCGATGGCCTCCTTCGAACGCAATCTCTCGCTTGTTCATCAACTCCGCCATCCGGTTGCGCATCCGCGCGGAGGTTTCCGGGTCATCAAGCTCTCGCAGCGTCATGCCGGTGAGTTCGGCGCGCGTGTAACCAGTCTGGGTTGCTGCCGATTCATTCACATAGAGAAGCTTCCCATTCAGGTCATGCAGAAACACGGCGTCCATTGACAGGTCCAGCAGTTCACTGCGGAGCCGAAGGTCCGCCTGGTCCGCCTTTCGTCGGGTGATATCTCTGACGACGCTCAGGAACAGCGGACGTCCGCGCGACTCAACGGTCTGGGAACGCACCTCCACATCGACTCGTTGCCCATCCTTACGCACCCACACCGAATCGAACTCCGCCCCTCCCTCACGTAGCATGGTGCTGATGCGAGTCGGTACCTGCTCCGCGCCTTCGCGAGTATTCAACTGGCGCATGTTCATGTCCGCCAGTTCCGCCAGGGAATAGCCGGTCAGCGCGGCACAAGCCGCGTTTGCATAGACGATCTCCCCGCCGGGATCGACGAGCAGCACCACGTCGTGCGCGAGGTCCAGCAACTGTCCCTTCAGCCTCAGCTCTTCCTCGATTCGCACTCGCTCGGTGACGTCCCTCACCACGGTCTGGTACCCCGTGGTGAGCCCGGCGGAGTCATGTCGCGGCCGTACGCTCACCAGGCAGTCAATCACCGAGCCGTCCTTCTTTCGCAAACGCAGCGGCTCGTCCTTGAGACTGCCCTTGCGTTCCACGTTTGCGACTACCATCTCACGTTCTTCCGGGACTGCGTAGATCTCTCGCACATGCCGGCCTTCAAGCTCCCCCTGTTCATAGCCAAACAGCGCAAGACCGGCGTGGTTCACCGCCTCCACGGTGCCATCCGGCGCCACGAGGAACACCGCATCCGGCGATTGCTCGAACAGACTGCGGTAGCGCTCCTCGCGCCACTCCACCATGCGATGGCTGCGCCGCCGAGCCCCGCCCACAACGTGGGCAAAGAACAACAGCAACACACCAACCGCCACGACGTACAGGAGCGGACCGTACAGCAACGCGCTGAGTTCCACCTGGGGGTGGACGGACGGCACAAACAGAACCCCAGCCATTGCCACCACCAGGGTAGCGGTCAGCCACTTCATGGGAAGCAACAGGGCGCCCAGTATCACAGGCACCAGGAGATACGCGAGGATGTTCACGTCGTCGCGCGCGTAGGACGGTTCCATCAGCCCAAGGAGGCTCAGGTGAGCACCCGCGAAGATGCCTGCCAGCAAACCCCCGACAGTGAGCACGGCTGCGATCAGGTAGTGGCCTCGCCGATTCGCGTGATGTGCCAGCAACAGGACGCACAAGAACAGGGCCGCCAGGACCAGTTGGGGATTGGACCAGCCTGCGGCCGGAATCAGGACCAGGCGGATGAGCAATGCCATGGCCAGAGTCCAGACCAGCATGAAGAGAAGCAGCCGGGAGAGTAATGCCGACTGTTCGCGAATACCACGGTCGGTAATGTCCGGCGACGGCGTGGTGAGCCCTGACAGGAACCGCCATAGCGGGTGCAATGGCCTGCCGTCCTCGCCTGATTCACTCATCTGCATTCACCCTGCTGAGGGATGCCGGAGCCTGTCGCTTGCATCCTACCATGTTCTCTCACCTGCCGGGACCGCTCCCAGCGTATCACCATTCCCAATCAATCGCTCCGCAGCGGCGCTGTCACGCTCACCACCGTGCCTCTCGAAGGCTCCGTGCCCACTGAAATCTCCCCACCCCAGAAGCGCGCACGTTCGCGGACACCCGCGAGCACCATCACGCATGACTCCTCATACTCAGCACTCGGGAAGCCGTCGCCATCGTCAGTAACCCGAAGCACCGCATGGCTGTCCTCGCGCTCCAGGTCGACCGTCACTTTCGTCGTGCCGGGATGGGTCGACATGTGATTGAGCAGTTCCTGCAGAATGCGGAACAGGCCAAGCGTCGTGCGCTCATCCCGCAACGTGAGGTCTTCTACGCGTCCGACCCGGACCGCCACTGCGGTCCCGCCCGCGAACTGCTCCGTCTGCCACTCAATCGCCGCAGCCAGTCCGAGGTCTTCCAACATCACCGGGACAAGGTCCGTGTAGAGCCGACGCAGCCTCGCAATGGTGGAGTCGAGCATCTCAACCATGCGGTCCATCGTAGGCTTGACGTGTATCTGAACCCCGGCCGGAAGCTGACCGCTGCACGACGTGATGTCCAGCCTGATGACCGAGAGCGCCTGTGACACCTCGTCATGAAGCTCCCAGGCGACAGACGCGCGCTCTTCCTCCCTGGCGACATCAAGCCGCGCGGCAAGATTGCGGAGGTCTCTGTTCGACTCCGCCAGACGCTCCTCGGCGCTCTTCAAGCCCGTGATGTCGACCACAATGCCGGTGACAAGGGAAGGTTTTCCCTCTGAGTCCCGCTCCGTGACCCCACCGACATCCCGAAACCAGCGGTATTCTCCGGAAGAGGTCCTTATGCGGTACTCCACCTCATACCTTTCCGCGCTTCCTTCAAGATGGTCGCGCATGGCCTGCATGGCCTTCTCAAGGTCATCAGGGTGCAGCAGCGCGGTGAAGTCAGAGTAGTGAGAGAAGTCCGAGGGCGAGTAGCCCAGCATTGTCGCCTTGCGGTCATCGAATACAACCTTGCCGGACGGCAGCGCCATCTGCCACCAGGCGAGGCTGCCGGCGGACATGGCGTGCTCGAGGCGCTGAGAGAACTGCCTGACCTGTTCCTGTATCTGTTTCCGTTCGACTTCTTTCCAGACGGAGTCCATGAGAAGCGTCAACTGCAGCACGTCCGTATCGGTGTAGTCGGCCTCCTTGTTCGCCACTCCCACCACCGCCACGATTTGCCCCGAGCTCACCACAGGTACGGTGGCGTACTTGCGCAGAGCCGCATGGCCTTCGGGATAGCCCTTCTTCAAGGGGTGGGGCGCCGCGAAATCGTTGACCACAATCGGCCTCCGTTGTCGCACCGCTTCACCCCAGATGCCCGTCTTCTCGAGTCGATATACGGTCTGGGCTTCCCGGATGGAGCACTCCTTCATCACGTCGCGGGACCACGTGTTAAGCGTGAACTCCCTTCGCTCCTCATCATAGAAGTAGATATAGCCGATCTTGCTCTCGGTCAGTGCGATGGCTTCATTGAGTGCGTAGTCGACGAAGTCCTGGACCGTGTCCGCTTCATGCTGCAAAATGCTCACCAGGCTCCTGAGGCGAGCCTCGCTGCGCAGCGTCGCTTCCTCCGCGTTCTTGCGCTCTGTGATATCGCGGATGATTCCCTGAAGCGAGACAATCCTGCCCGCTTCGTCCCGACGTGCGACCACCGTCCGCTGACAGATGATGACCGTGCCGTCCTTCTTCTTGAAGCGAACCTCGTCAGCCACGATGCCACTTTCCTCAATTCGCCGCAGGAAGTCGTCGCGGTCGTGCGGGTCGACGTAGACGTCTCGGGCCGAGTCGATGAATGGCAGTTCCTCTTCCGTCCAGCCGAACATGTCCAGCCACGCCTGGTTAGCTTCAAGATTCGAACCGTCATACGCGTGCACGTAGATAGCATCGATAGACTGCTCAAAGAGAGCGCGGAACTTCTCTTCACTGGCGCGAATCACATCTTCAGCTCTCTTGCGCTCTGTGATATCCCGATACATGGCGAACACGCCAACCGTTCGTCCTCCGGACACGATTGGCGCATCGGCAATGGAAACGGCCACGAGGGCGCCATCGCGTTTGCGACGAACTGTGTCGGCCAAGGTTCCGGATTGTCCGGACCTGACCTGACGTGTCAGTTCGGTCGCCTCATGCTCCCGCCCTTCGGGAACGATGAGTGCGTCAATCGGTTTGCCGAGCGCAGCATCGCGGTCGTATCCAAACAACTCCGAGAATGCAGCATTGACGTCGGCAACGCGATAGTCTTCATCAAGAAGCGCAATCGCCTCCGGTGAGTTACTGAATAGAGACATGAAGTAGTCGCGCTGCAGGCGCACCTGTTGCTCAGCCTGCTTCCGCGCTGTCGTGTCGCGAGCGATGCCGAGCACCAGAGGCCTGCCTTCTATCTCCACGGGTTCTGTACGAATCTCAACCGCTGCGGGGTTCCCGTCCTTCCGGATGAGCGTCAGTTCATCAGGCCCGGTAGACTCGCCTCTGGCGCTTCTTTCCAGGAGGCCGATGGCCTGCCCCATTTCCCCGGGGAGGAGCAGGCCGGATTCGAGCAATGTTCTGCCCAACAGGTCCGCTTTCCGGTGGCCGACGAGTTCCTCCGCCGCCCGGTTGGCATCGACAAACCGGCCCTCCAGGTCACTCAGATAGTACGCATCCGGTGCATGTTCAAACAGGAAGCGGAAGCGTTTCTCCGACTCAATCAGTCTCTCCTCGGCCGCCCTGCGGTCGGTGATGTCCTCGCCTGAGACGAGGGCTCCGGCAACCACACCGCTCGAATCCCGCAGCACTGTGTTGTGCCAGGCAATGAGGCGCTCACCGCCGTCTCGCGTGAGAACGTGATTCTGGAAGTACTCGACAGATGCTGTGTCGCCCGATAGGAGTTCGTCAAAGACCTGCCGCACCCGCACACGGTCAACCGGTGGCAGGAACTCCGCGAACCAGTCCCGACCGAGCATCTCCTCTTCCGTGTATCCGAGTACTTCGGCTCCCCGGTGATTGAGAAGCCTGACCTTGCCGTCGAGATCGAAGGCAAGCAGCATGGTCCCGGCCATGTCGAGATACATGCGCGCCTCATCACGGCTTCTCGACACCTCGCGGAACAACGTCTCGTAGGGAGTCGCGAGACTGGTCACCACCACGGCACGGTACACCAGGTAGAAAGACACAACTTTCAGGAGGTGACCGACCATGTTGGCAACGCCGTACACGTCGGTATAGAGCGTAAAGGACATCTCGGCGGAAATCGTGGCGACCATCGCCGCCACAAGAAGCCGAAAGACGCCTGGCTCCAGCGATTTCCGGTGGCGTGACAGGTAGACGATGCCGCCCACCAGAACAGCCGAGATTGCGTACTCGCTGGCAACCTTGAACGTGGTCAGTCCCTGGCCTTCAACGAAGCAGTCGGGAAAGATGCCAAGACGGCAGATCGAGAGCAACCCAAACCCCGTAACCAGCGCGTACAGGACGGCAACGGGCGCGAGGCGCAGGCGATGTGTGAGGAATACCGGCGCAGCCAGCAGAGAGAACGCCTGGATATAGCGGGCGAGTATCCAGAACTGCGTCGGCTCATTAGACCCAAAGCCGGGGAACACACCCATGCCCCGGTAGGCGAGTGTGTGAAAGACATCGACAATCGCCACGAACAAGAATGCGAGGCCAAGGAAGAGGAGGTAGTCGTTGGAGACCCACCTGCGCGTGTTCCACGCCACTACGAAGATTGCGAAGCCGACGACGATGGCGAACAGCTCGATGATGCTGTGGAAGAGTAGGTAGTTGGAGCGGCTGAGGAGGTAGAGCAGCAGGAGCACCGCGACAACGCCAACCACCCCCACGGCGCCTTGACCGCGAGACGGCGGAGCAGTGGCGAGCGGGGAGCGCTGACTCTCTACCATCATCTCCCCCGTCTTCCTCGTCCTCCCCTGCCATCCATTGAATGCACCTGCTCTCCGCGCCATTATGGTGGCGCGGAGCACTCCTCGTGCTGTAAACACGCCGCCAGACAGCTTCCGTCCCGGTTCATTATAGTCGTGTTCATCCACAATGCAACACCGGCGCTTCCCAAGAGCCGCGTCACGACACGGGAGACACAAGTGCGGGCTGCGCGACGGCGGGACCAGCGCTCATGACGTGAACAGCACCGGGTCGTAAGTGGGGAGTACGCGCGGGAATCTGACGGCGGGCTGACATCGAACTCAAAGTTCGGAGGACATCCGGTCGCCTACGGCGCCGGCATCGTGAGATTGCAGTCCAGCGTGGTCGCCAGCCAATAGCCTATGCCCGACACGATAGACATGGACGACTCGTATGACTTGCTGATTGGATTCCAGTGATAGATAGCGTTCCGAAGGATGCTGCCCTGCGGGGCCTCGCCAAGACTTGACACGGCGACCGGGTCGCCGCCGCTGTATACCGAGCCTATCATGTTCCAGCCCGTGGTAATCGGCGAGTACCATGCAGACACCGGCACCCCGGTCCAGTTCAGAGGAGTCAGGGAGGTGACCGCGACCCAGTAGGCCTTCTCAGGCGTGACATAGTCAGGCGTAGTGTAGGACTTGCTGCCGGGATTCCACGTGTACACCGCCACAGACCCGGCAAACACGCTGTCTATCGACATGTTCCGCATTTTCAGCGGTACGGACACCATGTTCCATCCCGGCTGCAGGGTGATGCTGAAGTAGTCCAGATCGGGCTCGACCTCGGTAGTAGCAGTAGCTGTTACGGAATCGGTCGACCAGACATATTCGCCCAGATGGTCTTCTACGCGCGACCAGGCGCGATAATGGTAGGTGGTTCCGTCATCCAAACCCGAATGCACGAACGACTCGCCCGGGCCGTCATAGACGACAACACCGTCCTCGCGGTCTTCCGGATAGTCACCTGGATACGCGCCTACTTTGGCTACGATGAAGGTGTCAGACGCGCCTGCTCCAGAGGTCCATTCCAGATTGATGCGGTAGAAGGGCATGTGTTCGTCCGGCGTTGCAGTGAACGACGGGGGAGCGTCGGGCAACGTGGTGAACGACAGTTCTTCGCCATAGCCAATGCCGGCGCTATTTCTGGCCCGAGCGCGGAAGTAGTAGGTGGCGCCCTTCTGAAGTCCCGACAGCTCTGCGTCGAACGGGTCTCCGCTGCCGAGTTCTCCTTCTACCCAGCCCGTCTGCTGGTCGAGGGCTCCCCGCACAGTTCCGTACTGGAATGAGTAATCACACCCTTCCCCGCCATCGTACAGCACTACACCATGGAGCGTCGCCTCCTGCTCCTGCACGCCATCTGCCAGATTGGTCACTACCTCGGGTGTAGCAACACTCACCACAAGCGAGAGCGCTGCTGCCACGTCCAGCAGTCCGTGACCGTACTCTTCATCCCATCCATCCGGGCCGAGGTCGAACGCGGTGGACTCAAGGATGAAACGGATCTCATCCGGCGTCAGAGCAGCATTCAGCGAGAGAAGCAATGCTGCGGCCGCGCTAACATGGGGAGCGGCCATCGAGGTGCCCTGAGCGTAGTAGAAACCGAAGTTGTTGTAAGCACCGGAAAACGTCTGCTGCAGCACACTGTACGAACCATCGCCTCCAGGTGCCACAATGTCAATGTAGGTCCCGGTGTTTGAATACGACGCCCGAGTCTTGTCGTATCCCGTAGCCCCGACTGCAATGGCGCTCTCATACGCCGCCGGGTATTGAATCGGGTTCCCCTCGACATACTTGTTCCCTGCTGAGCAAACGACGACAACACCGTGCTCATAGGCATAGGCGAGTGCATCCGCCTCAGCTTGGTTCCTTCCGTCGCCGCCAAGGCTCATATTGATGACATTGGCGCCATGATCCACGGCGTAGTAGATGCCATCGACAACATCTGCCACGACGCCTTTGCCATCGTCACCCAGCACCTTCACCGGCATAATGGAGACACCGAAGGCGAGACCAGCCACTCCGAGTCCATTGTTCGTGGTCTGCGCAATGGTTCCCGTCACATGGGTGCCATGCCAATGATCATCGTTCGGATGGTCATCGCTGTTGACGAAGTCATAGCCAGGAACAAACACTGTGCCTGCCAGATCAGGCGCCAGCGCGTAGGGCGTGTTGTTCTCATACGCCACACCGGAATCCAGCACCGCCACAACAATGACCGAGGAGCCGCCCTGCCGTATGTCCCAGGCAGCCTCCGCATTGACGTGGTCGAAATGCCATTGAAGCGGGTACAACTGGTCATTCGGCTCCCAGGTACCCGACCGAGGATAGTTCGGCTCGGCATACTCTACCAGGCCGCTGGCCATGTACTCCTGTATCACATCATCGACAGCCCGCCCCTGAGGCACGCGCACCACATCGAATCGTCCTGCCTCGCTGTGGCGAACCACATCGCCTCGAAGGTTGCGGTGCAACTGTGCGGAGACCGCCCGCACATCGCTCTTGAACTTGACGATGACTTCCCTCACAGGAGGCAGATCATCCGACGAGGCCGTGAGGATTCGAGTCTGTGGCACGTCAGGCTGGTCGGCTTGCGCAGGCATTGGGATGGACACCACAAGCAGCAACGCGAAGAGGACGATTGAAAGCGATGCGGTCGCAATCCTACTGCGCTTCAGCGAGGTCACAGTCATTTCTCCAGAAAGCGAGTTGCCGGGCAGGACGTGCCCGCCGGGCCCCAATACCTCTCACTGGATTGTAATGCATTTCTGCGAGAGGATGCGTATCGCCAAGTCGCTGTATCACTCTGCACCGGAAGGTGCAACACGTACGGTGGCCTCCCACGCACGTTACGTTAGTCAGGCAGGACAAAATGGGCCATCGTTGCCAGGGCTACACGGACAAACACGGACGCGCACGGACTGGCACGGACGAAGGAGACTCGGGAGCGCCGCAGCGGCGCTGGGCCGCACCTGCTCTCTTTCCCGACGCCCCGTGCCTGTGGGAGTCGGCATTGGGTGGCATTTGGGTAGGTGAGGGTCTGAGACCCTCACCTACATTGCCCCACCCCACCCCGACATACGGGGACACCATTCACAGGTCATCCGGACCGAATTGAGTATGGTGTCCCCGTATTTCCACCGCAAGCAGGGTGGGTTGGTGGGTGGTCTTTGCAAGCGTGGGTTTGAAACCCGCCCGCACGCAGGACGTGAACCATGGCGATGAGCGCCAACAGGATAGACTGCCGTCCTGATGTAGGGGCGGACCTCCGCGTCCGCCCGCCCAGGGTGCGATGTGCCGCTTTGCGTCACGGCCATGCACATAGGTATCAAGCGCCGGTGTGTCGTCGATGGATGGCGGGAGGGTCTGAGACCCTCACCTACATTGCCCCACCCCCACCCCGAAATACGGGGACACCATTCACAGGTCATCCGGACCGAATTGGGTATGGATGAATGCGGGCACAGCTACCCATTTCGTGCGTGGGGCAGAGCACCGTACAGCGAGCAGATTGGGCGGATGCCGGCAGCAACGGCGGGCGTGTTACAGGCGGGTGGCGGGCGGCCGCGGAGGGCCGCCCCTACATCAGACCCCAACCCGAGTCCCATTCCGCAGGCGGGCCACACAGCGGCCTGCCTGAGTTCTCTCGGGCCGCTGCTACGACCCGGCTACACCCGGAATGTTGCGGGTCAACAGGTCCGACCAGTCGCGCTTGAAACTCAACAGCGCCAGGTACAGGCCGTATTCCGGGTAGCGGCGGTCCAGCAAAGCCAGGTTCTCCGCGGGGTCATACTGCGCGTCCTGGCGTGGCTCGAGGCCGACGCACTCGAGAAGGAGGTCGACGCGCTTGGACATCCAGGCCCCGATGAACACGGGCAGTCCGAAACGCCTCAGGGAGGACACGACACCGTCCTCGCCCATGACCGGCTGGGTGATAACGAATCGTGCTCCCGCGTCTATCTTCCACTGCAGCCGCTCCAGTTCATGCTCCGCAGGCTCGTACTGGTTGAACGCCACACCGCAGGTGAAGACACCGGGATACTCTCGCTCGATGTACTCCAGAAGGACAATCGAGGTCACGGTCTTCGTGTCTATGCCAACGTCCGAAGGCTCCAGGCGGGGCAGTTTCGGACTGCCATCACCGCTGACCACAAGTAGGTTCTTCACGCCACGCTCGGCGGCGCCTCGCAGGAAAGCCTCCAGGTCGCTCTTGAGGTGAAAACTGTTCAGGTGCAACAGCGTGCGCTCGGGGTCCAGCGGCAGGTCCAGGAACTCCGTCACCTCGAGGGCAGTGAAATGCACGTTGCCCATCGGATTGTCCGGGATGGAGACCACCGCGCCGGCATCGAGGATACGGCGGTAGCGCTCGCCAAAGACCTCCAGGCGCGCTTCAAAATCATCGTCGCTCTGCTTCGGGGTCAACAGCTCAATGACATAGGGTGTCTCAAGAAGCCTGTTCATGCGTCCTCCGTGGCGTGAACGGTAATACTAACCAATCAGTCAGACCGGTTCAACGTGTACAGGTGTCCCGGTGACGATTGGGCTGACCGGCACGCAGGAACGCCACTCTCACCAGAAGCGGAGAACCAGCGGGCGGCTGACTCCAGAGAATGAACCGAAGCAGCCTACGACACGCTCTCGCGCTTCGCGGTGAAGGAGATAGCGCCGCCCGGACACCGGGAGAGGCATTCGCCGCAGCGCACGCACTCCCTCTGGTTTATGGTCGGGCAGGTCTCGCCGGGTTCGATAGCTCCGTAGTCGCACGCTACCGTGGAACACACCTTGCAGTTCGTGCACGAGCTGCTGAAACGTATCTTGAAGAGAGACAGCGGCTGGAGCAGTCCGAGGAACGCTCCCAGCGGACACACATACTTGCAGAACGGGAAACCGACGATGAGCGAGGCGGCCAGAACCACGATGAGAAACGCCAGCGGCACGCCCCAGCGGAAATCCAGGTTGAACAGTGCCCGGAAGGGGTCGATATCCTGGAAGATTGGTTGACCCGTCAGGATGACGAGCGCTATGAGAATGCCCAGTACGCCGTACTTGGACCAGCGCAGGATGCTGTGGTACTCATGCGGTATCTCACGCCGGTGATTCTTCTTGCCATGCTCCCTCCGCAAGAGGAAGAACTGGGTGGCGCCCAGAGGGCACGCCCAGCCGCAGAAGACGCGTCCGAACAGCAACGTCACCAGCACAACAGCACCAAATTGCACATAAGCCGTCATGTGCCCGGCGATGTCCCCCACATAGATGAACACGTTCTGCAGCGCGCCGATGGGGCACGGGCATCCGCCGACGTAGAACCCCAGGAATCCCACCGCGATGAGCATGGCGAACGGTCGTGCCCGGCGGTAGCCTCGCGCGAGGAAGAATGTCCCGGCCACCATGAGGGTCAGCAGCACGATGATGTATGGCAGCGTCAATGTCTGCCACAACGACTGCGTCCACGAGGGAGCACCGGATGCTGTAGGGACGGGGGGTATCACCACCGCCGCTCCCTCCTGCTGCGGTGGAGCGGGAACCTCCGTGGTCGGCGCAACAGGGAGCACTTCCACCTCCACCGGCGCACCGGAGGCCGGAGCGCCCGGTACGGGAGCCGGCTCTATGGCAATAGTGGCGACGGTCCGGTCGCCACCGTTGGGGCAGACTCGGAGCACCTCAACACGCCCGTCGCCCGGGGTCAGGAGCTTCACAGTGAGTTCCTTCTGATAGGTCATGGTCGAAACATTCGACCACGCCGACTCAGACACCAGTTCCATGCCCGAGAGGAGTATCTGCGTGTCTTCAACGGGCACAAGGCACACGCGGTGGGTCTGCCGGAACGTCACGGTGACAACGACGGTATCTCCCACCGTTCCGGAGGCGGACGACGGAGAGATGCCGATGTCGCATGCGAGCAGCGGCACCGCCGTAACGATGAGCGCGCTCAGGGCGAGAAGCGCTGCGACAGCGAGACGCGCCACGCTGCGTCGCGGTCGATGTGTTGTATGAGTTGCCGTCGCCATCCCGGTTGCCCCTCCCTGCTGCACTGCAAACGACCAAGATTGACACACATCGGTGAATTTCTCGTGAATTTGTCTGGTTCACACGATGGTTGTCCCTGCGAACAACCGGGACCGCCTGCATAGAGCGTCTGACCAACGTTTGACCACACTTGGGCCTGCTGATAAGCTCAATCCGCGTCTGCAAACGCTGTTGGACGGGAGACCTGCAATGGCAACGACCTCTGATGCGCGCTACCTCACCGATGAATTGAGACGCTTTGTCGAAAGCAGAGAAGTCGACCTGTTCGGTGTTGCCCCGGAGGGCAGCTATGGTGGCGCCGACGAGCAGATGCAGCCGCGCCACTGGATTCCGGATGCGCAAGCGGTCATCGTGCTGGGACTCCAGGTCCCGAGAGCAATCGTCGAGCAGGTGGAGAAGAGAACAACCCCGTACCCGTACCAGAGGTTCGGGAGGCTGCTGCTGAATGACGAACTGGACACCCTTGCCAACCAGATGTCGCGATTCCTGGCGCGACAGGGGTACGAGGCGCTGCCGACGCCGGCCAACGACTGGCGGGACCCGCGCACACTGAAGCCGATGATTTCACACGTCCTGTCCGCAGTGGCCGCCGGGCTTGGAGAGGTCGGCTGGCACAACATGCTGCTCACGCCGCAATTCGGCGTGCGCCAGAAGCTCGTGACCATCATCACGAACGCCCCACTCGAGCCCGGACACGTGTATGACGGTGACCCCATCTGCGACAGGTGCATGCGCTGCGTCAACGAGTGCAACATAGGCGCCATTTCCCCCGAGCGAACGCGGAGCGTCACCATCGACGGCAAGCAGTTCGAGTGGGGCTCGCTCAAGCGCCTGAAGTGCGTCTGGGAGTGCGAGGGGTTCACCAGCAAGGGCACATTCTCGGGTGGCGTGGGGCCCTACTCGCGCGATGCGCCGTTCCCGGACAAGACGCCAACGCCGGAGGAAATCGTCGAACTGCAGGACGCGAAGCCACGGTGGGCCGTTGGATGCTCCGGACGGTGCTACGCGGTGTGCAATCCCAGTCCCGAACTGGCCAGGATGCGGCGGACCGTCGACTAGCGGACCACCTCGTACCGCAGCCAGAGGTTGTCGCCGGCGAGGCGCTCCTCATGCGTCAACCTGAGGCCGACATGCCCGCCGGACGCCGGTGCGGAAGCGCGGTAGAAGGGGCGCGAGGAATCGTCGCCCATCAGCACCGGCGCCACAAGCAGGCTCACCTCGTTCACCAACCCGAGCTTCAGCAACACGCCATTGAGCGTGCCACCACTATCAACGCGGACACGTTCGACTCCGTACCGTTCGCGCAACTCCGTCAGGGCGGCCTCCAAATCCACCGTCCCGGTACCGGCGGTTATCCGGTTCACTCCGACGCGCTCCAGGTAGGATTGATGCTCTGCCGGCGTAGACGTGGAACAGAGAGCCACTCCCCCTCTCCAGTACTGCTGGGAGAGAATCCATCGCCATATGCGTATCCGTCCCCGGCTGTCCGGCACAACCAGAAGAGGCCTACCATCGTCTGGAGCAGCTTCCACAGAGACCGCATCCGATGGGTCGGTGGACACACCCTCATGCGCCGCTCCGGCGAGCAACGTCTCCGTGCCGGCAAGAGTTGCCTCCTCCTTGAAGGCTCCAACGAGGCCGTAGTACAGCCCCATGTCGACCATGCCCCATTCCAGGAGACGGCTATCGAGGCTCACGGCATTGTGCAGAGTGACGTGCGGGAGCATGAAACAACCCTCCTTCTCCTCGCCGGCGACAACGCCGGCACCGGAGACCATCCCTGGAAAGTCATGATACCAGCGCCGCGGGCAGCGGGGAAGAGGTGCTGCCGCAAGGCACGCTACTTCGCGGCACTCCCCTTGCAGAACAGTCTCATCTTGCAGACGGAACAGGAACGACGCCTCCCCGGGCCGGAGCTGTAGAACGCCATCGCCAGAAGGAATGCCATCAGAACCAGCAGAGTGGTCGTCGCATGCTGCACAATGAGCACTGCGAGGGCTATCAGAGGCACCAGCATCATGAGTCCGTACACGAGTGGAGCGACCTT
>Ga0351960_1027_pt1 | contig 31928 bp, 38 predicted proteins | sample TotcelT113001M14_FD_205808 | JGI IMG/M metagenome (GOLD analysis project Ga0351960, IMG submission 205808) | Enriched cells from coal bed in the Powder River Basin, Montana, United States - Total cells T11 rep3 HSBNCT.T11.300.1.M14 ... | reverse complement strand
AACCAGACAACACAAGCTACTGCTGAAAAAAACACCAAAAAAAATAGAATATCACGCTTGGTATATCGAAGCTCTTTTAAGTGAGTACGCTTTTTTCCGACTTGAAAACATCGTGCTTCCATAGCAATAGCTAAATCATCGGCTCTCCTGAAAGCAGAAACAAATAAAGGCACTAAGATTGGAATTAAGTGTTGAAGACGCTTAAAAAGATTCCCTTTTTCAAAATTAACTCCCCGGGCAGTTTGGGCTTTGATTAATCGATCGGTCTCCTCTAAGATAGTGGGAATAAACCTAAGAGCTATGGTCATCATCATTGAGATTTCTGAGGCTGGCACACCAATGGCTTTAAAGGGTCGCAGAAGGTATTCCAGGGCATTGGTCAAACCTATGGGTGAAGTGGTCAGAGTTAGTATTGAAGAAGCAAAAACAAGCAAAACCAAGCGAAGAAAGATAAAAGCTGCTGCAATAGCGCCTTCTTTAGTGACGATCAATGGACCCAGAGTCAACAAAGGAGCACCCTTGGTCATAAAAAGCTGGATAACTACAGTAAAAAGTATTAGAAAAAGAATAGGTTTAAGTCCTCGAAGAAAGAAAGAAAAAGGAATAGAAGATATCAGAATCAATATGATCATCAAGCCCAGGAGTAATAAATACCCATAGAGCTGTTGTACAAAAAATATCATGACGATAAAACCCATAACAGAGATCAATTTGGTACGAGGATCTAAAAGATGAAGAAAACTGTCCGATGGTATGTATTGGCCTATGGTAATACTTTTTTTTATTTCCATTTTCAGTGCTTATGTCTTAGAATTTCATTCACAGCAAGATCGAGATCAAATAAGGTATAATCTACTCCTTGCCTACAACGGCTCATGCCAAGTAAAACTTCAGTAATTTCAGGAACCATCAAACCAAGCTCACGAATTTTATCGTATTGAGAGAAAACTTGGCTAGTTACTCCTGAAAGAGCAATTTTGCTTTTATGCATCACATAAAGAACATCGGTGAGACGGGATATTTCATCCATATCATGGGAAACCATTATAATGGTAATCCCTTTTTCTTTGTTGATTTTAAGTATTTCGTCAAGAAGTTGTTCGCGAGTATACGGATCAAGGCCAGCTGTAGGCTCATCAAGTACCAGATATTTTGGTTTCATAGCTAAAATGCCTGCAATAGCTACTCGTCGCTTTTCTCCTCCACTAAGGAAGAATGGTTGACGAAGATGAATCTTATCGTAATTAAGATCAACCATTTCAAGAGCTTCAACTACTCTTTCTTTGATTATCTCATCGCTTAAACCGAGATTTTTTGGTCCAAAGCCAACATCCTTTTCAACAGTTTCTTCAAATAACTGCATCTCTGGATATTGAAAAACCATTCCTACCTTTTGGCACACAGTGTGAACATCTTTTCGCAAATCATATAAATCTTCATTATCTACCAGCACTTTGCCTTTGGAGCTAGTCTTAATGAGACCATTCATGTGCTGGATGAGAGTTGATTTCCCTGATCCTGTGTGTCCAATGATTCCAGCAATCTGACCCTCTTGGATATTTAAAGAAACATCATCAAGAGCCTTCTTTTCGAAAGATAGGCCTTGATCGTAAGTATAGCTAAGATGGTTTATTGCAATGGACACAGAAAATTCACCAAATCCGAAGTACTTAGAACCGTAGAAGGTATATCAAGACCTTTTTGTTTCAAACGAGAAATAATCTTTATAATTTCTGGTGGATACAATTTGTATTCATGGAGTTCTTTCTCATTCATGTGAAACAAATCTGTAGGAAGAATATTTTTAACGATACGACCTTCAAATAATACTACAGTTCGTTGACTTAAAAGCACTTCTTCCATCCGATGGGTAATAAGAACAATAGTGATACCTTGTTGATTAAGTTCAACAATTTTGTTAATAAGCATCTTTCGGCTTTTGGGATCAAGAAGCGAGGTTGGTTCGTCGAACACAATACAAGTTGGTCTCATGGATAGGACTGAAGCAATAGCAAGGAGTTGTTTTTGACCTCCTGAAAGAAGGTGGGGTGGCATCTGCTTAAACGGAGTTAATCCTGTGAGTTCCAATGCCTCATCAACTCGTTGACGAATCTCTGTACATGGAAAACAAAGATTCTCTGGACCAAAAGCTACTTCCTCTTCGACTGTTGTGGCCACAATCTGATTGTCGGGGTTTTGAAAAATCATTCCCACCAAACGACGAATAGGCATAACATTGTTGACATCCGAGGTCAGCATTCCATCTACCAGAATACTACCTTCTACTGGGACATAGAGCGCATTCATTAAACGCCCCAGCGTCGATTTTCCGGAGCTATTGGCACCAACGATAGATAGAAATTCACCTTGTTTTATAGCAAGATTTATTTCTTTTAGCACCAAATGGTCTTCAGAATCCTCCGGATAGCGAAAGCTGACATTTCGGATGTCGATAAAGGACACTGTTTTTTTAAGAAAGCTTTAACATGGCAAGAGGAGCAGCATCACCTCTACGGTAGCCAACATGAAAAAGACGCACATATCCGCCTTCTTTTTCAGCATAGCGATCTTTTAGAGATGAATATAACTTTTGGAGTGCTTCCTTGCTGCGAAGTTGTGCAAATGCTCTTCTTCTTGCTGCAAGACTCTCATCTTTACATAAGGTAATAACTTTCTCAGCTTCTCGCTTAATTTCTTTGGCTCTGGCTTCAGTGGTAGTAATAGTTTCTTCCAATAGCAAGGAAACTATCAGGTTACGGAGAACGCTTTGCCTCTGAGCGCTATAAAAATTAAGTTTACGATATTTTCTTCCGTGTCTCATAATTTTTTACCTTTCCTATTCTTTAAGCTTTAAGCCATTCTGGCGTAAAAACTCTTCAATTTTATCAACATTCTTTTTAGAAAGCTTGTTGTTGCCAATTAACAAATCTTCTTTGTTTAAATGAGTCAGATGCTCAACGATATCTATCTGTAACTTTCTTAAACGTTCTAATTGGGAATCAGAAATCCCAAGCTCAGCACACATATCCAGTGCACTCATATTTAGAATGGAATTTTTTTCTTTATCCTGACCTTTTTCGTCTATAACTGCATCATCATCAGATACCTTGACACTTTGTGAAGATGTTTTTTCCAAAATCTCATCATCAGAATCCTCAAAATCATCGGAACTTGCACTGATTTCGCCAGCTTTAATCTCACTGATTAGACGCAAGTCGTCTCTTAAGAGTAAGTGCTCTATATCGGGTACTTTTAACAATTCTTCCAGAGTAGAGCTAAGCGATTTCATTCCAAAATTTTTCAGCGAGAGCAAGTCTTTGCGACTCTTACTGAAAAGATCTTGAATAGTATAAATTCCAGCCTTTTTAAAAACATTTCCAGTGCGAACTGAAAGAGGGATTACTTCTTCAATAGGTTTTTTTAGTATCTCGTCAGTTTCAAGCTGTACAATTACAGGAGCTTCTTCAATTTCCCGTTCTACTGTAATATTATTAAAGTACTCAACCAGAATTTTTGAGGCACTTTTTATGGCAGCCATAGGGGTAATCGATTCGTTAGTTTCTATCTCAATAAAAAGGGTTTCATAGTTTAGAGATTCGTTGAACATAGAGGGTTTTACTGAAAAAGCTATATGAGTCACTGGACAAAAACTAGAGTCAATGGGAAAGGTACCAATAGGATAAGAAAGATCACGATTTTCTTCAGCTAAATGATACTCTACTCCTCTTTGAATAAAGAAATTCATGCTGAGTTTGGTGTCTTGTTCTACAATCGTTGCTATGGGGAGATCCTTGTTGACTATTTCAACGAGACCTGGGCAGATAAAATCACCAGCAAGAATGCTTCCTGGCCCTTTTTTACTGCAGGTAATGACCTTTTTTTCTTTGATATCGGACTTGATCACCATCTGTTTTATATTTGCCACAATCTGGATTCCATCTTCCAGAACACCAGGAATGGCGGTAAATTGATGAGCAATTCCGTCAATATGCACTGCGACAACTGCAGTGCCTTCGATAGAAGATAACAATACTCTACGTAGAGCATTGCCAATGGTTACGCCATATCCTTTGTGCAAAGGACCTATTTTATATTCGCCTTTTCTACCATCTTCATTGATAGCAGTGAGTTTCAAGCTCTCAATTGTGAATCCCATTTATGGCCTCACTTCCCTAAAAGTTATATTATTTAGAATAGAACTCAACAATTAACTGATCGTTAAATGGAGCATTTGCAGTAGATTTATCTGGCATGTTGACCACTTCTGCACGGTAAGCAGAGGGATCAAAAACAAGCCATTCGGGTATAGCTAAATTACGCTCCATTGAATGTTTGACGTATACATTTTCTTTAAGCTCTGGCTTAAATGTTATTATATCACCTGTTTTGACTCTATAGGAAGGAATATTGACATAGTGACCATTAACAAATACTTTACGATGAAGCACTATCTGTCGAGACATTGCTCTTGATGGAGCAATACCTAAGCGATATACGACATTGTCCAAGCGCAATTCTAAAAGCTGAACAAGTCTATCACCGGTAGGTATTTTACGTTGGCTCGATGCTTCATAATAGTAACGTTCGAATTGACGTTCCATTAATCCATAATAAAATTTGGCCTTTTGTTTTTCGACCAAATGTATCCCAAAGTCAGTTACCTTGGGTCTACGGCCAGTATTTCCATGCTGACCGGGGGCATACTTCCGTTTTTCAAAAGCGCACTTTTCACTAGCGCAACGGTCGCCCTTAAGGAATAGTTTTGTTCCATATCTTCTGCATTTTCTACAGGATGATTCCAGATATCTTGCCATAGTATTCTCCTACATTCTCCTTGGTTTTCTTGGTCTGCAACCATTATGAGGAATTGGGGTTACATCACGGATAACAGTAACTTCCATTCCTGTTGCCTGAATGGCTCGGATAGCTGTTTCTCTTCCGGGACCAGGACCCTTTACATATACCTCAACTTGACGCATTCCCATGGTCAAAGCTTTTTTTGCTGCAGATTCTGCAGCTACCTGAGCTGCATAAGCAGTACCTTTTCTTGTGCCTTTAAAGACATTTCCAAGCCCTGCAGTTCCCCAACACAAAACATCACCATTTTTGTTGGTGATGCTTATGATGGTATTGTTGAATGTTGCGCTGATATAAGCTTTACCTTCAGCTGGCGCACGTTTTTTTCCTTTTTTACCCTTTGCAACAACTGCTGAAGTTGAAGTGGTATCTGTTCCTGAGTTGGTTTCAGGGGTAGCTGCAGGTGTATTTTTAATTTCTTCTGCCATTATCAATATCTCCTTTCTTTAATCTCTATTTCGATCCAATAGTTTTTTTAGGACCCTTGCGAGTTCTGGCGTTAGTTCTTGTTCTTTGACCACGAACAGGCAAGCCTCTTTTATGACGCGTTCCTCTATAACAACCAATATCCATTAGTTGTCGAATATTCTGAGAGACTTCTTTTCTTAGATCTCCCTCAACCATAAAGTGATCACGGATGATGTCAGCGATACGATCAACTTCAGCTTGAGAAAGATCTTTAACCTTTATATCAAGTTTTACGTTGGCTGCTTTGACAACATCGACAGCATTGGCGGGTCCAATGCCATAGATTTTGCGAAGAGCAATATCAACTCGTTTATTCATTGCTAAATCAATACCTGCTATACGCGGCATATTTTCCTCCTTTTATCCTTGACGCTGTTTATGCTTTGGAATAACGCAAATGATATAAATTCTACCTTTGCGTCGAACTATTTTACAATCTTTACATCGTTTTCTAACCGATGGTTGAACTTTCATAAAAATTCCTCCTGTTTACCTAAATACGGTAGGTAATTCTTCCTTTAGTTAAATCATATTTGCTTATTTCTAATTTTACTCGATCGCCAACGACAAGCTTGATAAAATGCATCCTCATTTTTCCTGAAATATGAGCCATGATTTCCTTTCCGTTGCTTAAACGGACGCGAAATACTGCATTGGGCAATTTTTCAATGACAACACCCTCAGTTTCAATTATTCCCTTGGATTCATCTTTCAAGCTAAACCTCCCGGATTATATTCTGTCAAGACTTCTGTTCCTGACTCATTAATAAAAACAGTGTGCTCAAAATGTGCAGAATCAGATCCGTCCACGGTAACTACGGTCCACTTATCGGATAATACTTTAACCTCATATGAACCTTCATTTATCATGGGTTCGATCGCAAGAGCCATACCTACTTCAAGTGTGCTTCCTTTACCTTTTTCACCAAAGTTGGGAATCTGGGGGTCCTCATGGACATTCATTCCTATGCCATGTCCGGTATAGTCACGAACAACTGCATACCCCTGATCTTCCGCGGTTTGTTGAACTGCATGAGCTATATTACCAATACAAGAGCCTTTTTTAGCTTGTGTAATAGCATTAAGCAGGCATTGTTTGGTTATGCTCAGTAGTTTCTTTCTTTGGTTGGATATCACTCCAACAGGGAAAGTGCAGGCCATGTCAGTGTGATAACCCATGTAATTGCATCCAATATCTATGGAAACTATATCCCCTTCATGAAGGGACTTTTCTTTAGTGGGAAAACCGTGAATAACTTCATTGTTGATCGAAGCACATAAGGTATAGGGATAACCATATAAACCAAGAAAGCTGGGTTGTGCATCATGATCCATTATAAACATCTGAGCTTTATGATCGATGATATCAAGTGAAACACCAGGTCTGATTAGACTGGAAATAAAATTCATAGTCTGAGACAATATGCTTCCGCTTTTCTTCATCAGTTCATACTCATGATTGTTTTTTAATAAAATCATCTTAAAGCACATTTTCCTGTTCAGCTAATGCGCAGCAGTCAAGCTCACTGATAATGCTTGCAAAAACTTCTTGTATGCTTCTGGATGCATCAATAGAAGTCAAAACTTCCCTATGGCGATAATACTCATTGACAGGGACAGACTGCTGATGGTACTGCTGTATTCTTGTATTGAGCACTTCTTCATGATCGTCTTGTCTGGAATACAAGTCTCCAGAGCAAACAGGGCATTGAACTTTGCCTTGTAACTCGTCTAATGAAAAGACACGACTGCAAACACTACACTGATGTCTTGATAAAATACGATGCTTGATCGTATCTATACCCATTGTATTTAGATACAAAGTTCGATGGACTTTAGCTCCTTTTTGTTGCAGAAAAGTATCCATCCATGCAGCTTGGCCAACAGTTCGAGGAAATCCTTCCATGATAAAACCTTTTTTCAAATCCAGATGTTCGAGCTTGTCTTGGATAACCTCGAATACTACCTGATCGGGAAGCAGATTGCCTTCATCAACTTTCTTTTTGTATGAGGCAAAAGCTTCGGTTTTAAGAGCTTTGCGAATTAACTCTCCAACACTTACAAAAGGAAGCTTAAGCGCTTCAACCAGCAAATGACTTTGAGTACTCTTGCCCGAACCAGGAGGACCAATTAGTATCAAAATCATCCCTTTAGAAACCCTTTGTATTGTCGCATAGCTAAAAAGCCTTCCAATTGTTTTGCAAACTCAATTGCTACTCCAATAATAATCAGGATCGAGGTTCCGCCAAAGAAAAAAATGCTCAGTTGAGTTCTGGCAAGTAGGGTATTTGGGAGAACAGCAAGCAATCCAAGGAATATCGAAGCTGGAAATGTGATGCGATTAAGCATAGTCATCATGAACTCAGAAGTTTCTTTGCCAGGACGTACCCCTGGAATAAAACCACCATGTTTTTGTAAATTTTCAGCCATATCTTCAGGATTATAGGTTATTGAAGTATAAAAGTAAGTAAAAAACACGATAAGAAAGAAAAACAAACCATTAAACACTAAAGAAGTTTGTGTTGAAAGGTAAGTTTCAGCAAATTGCGCAAACCATGTTCCAGGAATAAACTGAGCAATGACACTTGGGAAAGTAAGCACTGAAGAAGCAAAGATTATGGGCAAAACGCCAGCCTGTATGAGCTTTAATGGTATGTAAGTGCTTTGTCCTCCGGCAGTTTTGCGGCCTACAATTCGCTTGGAATATTGTACTGCTATTCTTCTTTCTGCTTGATAAACACAAATAATGCCAGTTAAAGCCAAAACAACCACGAGAAGCGCAAAAGCTAGAGTTGCATAGGTCATGGTTTCTCCACGTATCATTTGAATTGCTTCGGTAAATGAAAGCGGTATTCGTGATACGATACCTGTAAAAATAATCAAGGATACGCCATTGCCCAAACCCTTTTCTGTAACCCATTCTCCAAGCCAAATCAATAAGAAAGTTCCTGCCATGAGAGTAACAATAATAATCATCTTGGCTAAAAATCCCTGATTGATTAAAGCCTCATTGAACACAAAGTTGGTAAACATGTAAGCTTGTAACAGACCCAAGGCAAGACTAAGCCATCGGGTATAGCCGGCAATTTTCTTTCGGCCTTCTTCTCCCCCTTCTTTGGAAAGAGTTTCCAGGTGGGGAATAACTACTGTTAGTAACTGTAAAATAATGGAGGCGTTAATATAAGGTAAAACTCCAAGTGAAAAAATAGAGAAATTACGATATCCGCCACCGGAAAATAAATCGAGCAAACCGAGAAAACCACTATTGCCAACAATTTCAGCAATAATGCCCCTATCAATGTAGGGTATAATGACATAATGTCCAAAACGAATTAATACAAAAATTAAAGCAGTTATGAGTAGGCGTTTTTTTACTTCAGGTAACTTAAGAGCATTCCAGATATTCTTCAGCAAATCAGGCCTCCTCTACCTTTACACCAAGATTTTCGATGATAGTTTTTGCGCTAGCGCTTGCTTTACCCATAATGGTCAATGCTTTAGTAAGCTCGCCAGTGTTAACTACCTTGAAATATTTTGCTCTGGGGGAAACCATACCCTTTTCTTTTAAAGCATCTATGCTAACAATATTGCCTGCTTCAAATTCTTTTTCAAGCATTTGGAAGGTAATTGTAGCGGTCCTTAATGGCTCTAGGGCTTTAAAGCCTTTGAATTTTGGTACTCTGCGATAAAAAGGAGTTTGCCCGCCTTCAAAACCAATAGCTTTACCTCTGCCGGCACGTGCTTTGGATCCTTTATTTCCAAATCCACAACGAACACCTTTTCCCGAACCAATACCCCTTCCAACTCTTTTGGATTTTTTGCTAATGCCTTTTCTAACTGGTAAATTGCTTATATCCATAATTATTCCTCCACACTATATACCAAAAAGTTGTTTGAGCGAAACTCCTCTGAGCTTGGCAAGATCTACTGGATCCATAAGTTGTGTAAGAGCAGCTATGGTAGCACGTGCGGTATTGATTGCATTGTGTGAACCATAAATTTTGGCAATTACATCCTTAACTCCAACTTTTTCTAAAATTTTTCTAACTGATCCACCGGCGATTAATCCTGTGCCAGGTACAGCAGGAGCAAGGTAAACTGTAGTAGCACCAAGTTTTCCTTTTACGTCATAAGGAATGGTTGTACCCCTTACGGATACGCGTACCAATTCTCTTTTAGCGGAATTGATAGCTTTGTTGATTGCGTTGGGTATCTGGTCTGATTTTCCCAGTCCAATTCCAACCAATCCGTTCCCGTTGCCAACAACCATCAATACTCTGAATTTCATGCGTTTTCCACCTTTAACGGTTTTAGAAACACGTGAAATATTTACAATTTCTTCTTCAAATTGCTCTTCAGCAATGACAATTTCTTCATCCATAAATGAGCTTAAATCGTTACGCATTAAAACTGTATCCCTTCCTTTCTCACGGCATCAGCAAACTCTTTGACAACACCATGATACTGAAAACCTCCACGATCGAATACAATAGAGGTAATTCCCTTTTCCTGAATTCTTTTTCCACATACTTCGCCAAGTTTTTTGGCAGCAACTTTATTTTTTAAGCTACCTTCCTTGAAATCATTTCTGAATGTAGGCTCGATGGAAGATGCTGATACAAGCGTGATCCCCTTGGAATCATCAATTAGTTGTGCATAAATATAGCGAAGACTCTTAAAAAAAGCTAAACGTGGTCGATCCGGTGTACCGATAACACGCTTTCTGAGTCGAATATGACGCACAACTCTCATATTGTTGGTATTCATAATTATTTACCTGCCTTTCCTAAGGCTTTTCCAGCTTTCTTGATCAATTTTTCACCAGTGTAGCGAATACCTTTATTTTTGTAAGGATCAGGCTTTCTTATGCGATGAATGATAGCAGCCAAAAGACCAACTTTTTCTTTGTCGATTCCTTTGACTTCAATAATGGTATCAGCAGGAACATGGAATGTTGTTCCTGGGAAAGCCTTTATACGAACTGGATGCGAAAAACCAATATTGATTGTGAGTTCATCCTTATCCAAAGCAACTCGATAACCAACTCCGCTTAGCTCTAAACGTTTACTATAGCCGATAGTAACACCATGAACCATATTAGCAAGAAGTGATCTCGTTAAGCCATGGAGCATTTTAACAACTTTTTCTTCAGAGGGACGTGTAACAATGATTTGTTGGTCTTGAATGTCAATATTGATACGTTTATCAAAAACTCTGGTCAATTCACCATTTTTACCGTTTATTTTGACCTCATGAGTATCTTTATTGATATTTACATCCACGCCTGAAGGGATGGGTATGGGATTTTTTCCTACCTTTGACATTTCACCTATCACCTCGTCTTCTTTTGTTTACCACACATAGCATAATACTTCACCACCAACTTTTTCTTTACGAGCTTGCTTGTCGCTCATAACACCTTTGGAGGTAGATAATATTGCTAAACCCATTCCTCGTCGAACACGAGGAATTTCGTCGCAAGAAGTGTAAACCCTGAGTCCTGATTTAGACACTCTTGACATGTGATTGATTGCTTTAATCCGGTTGGAAGTGTATTTAAGAAACACCTTAATACGTTCACGCTTCATTGGATCAAAGCCTAACTGATAATCATTTATATAGCCTTCATCTTTAAGGATGCTCACTACATGTTTGTTGAGTTTGGTAGAGGGAACTTCAACATAAGGTGCATAAATAGAGTTTGCGTTCTTAATTCGAACCAAAAAATCAGAAAAGGAATCTGGTGCAATCATTTATCTTCCTCCTCTCTACCAACTGGCTTTCTTTAAGCCAGGAATTTTGCCTTCAAGGGCATTTTTTCTTAAACAAAGTCGACATAGACCAAAATCGCGATAATAAGCATGCGGTCTACCGCAAATTTTACATCGATTATGCTTTCTGACAGCATATTTTGGTGTTTTATTCGACTTATTGATTAGTGCTAATCTTGCCATCAACTCATCTCCTTTTAGTTCCTGAACGGAAATGCAAAAGCATCAAGAAGTGCTCTAGCAGTTTCATCGTTTTTTGCGGTAGTAATAATAGAAACATTCATTCCACGGATCTTGTCAATTTTGTTGTAATCAATTTCAGGAAATATCAATTGCTCACGTATGCCGAAAGTATAATTTCCGCGGCCATCAAATGAATTTGGGTTTAGACCTTTGAAATCTCTAATTCGAGGAAGAGCAACTTTGATAAGCTTTTCAAGAAAAGCATACATACGTTGATCTCGTAGGGTTACCATGGCTCCGATTGGTTGTCCTTCCCTAAGCTTAAAATTAGCAATCGACTTTTTTGCTTTTCTGACTACAGGTTTTTGCAAAGTAATGGATCTTATTTCTTCGATAGTTCTGTCCAATACTTTGATATCCTGAGTGGCTTCTCCGGTGCCGCGATTGACCACTATCTTTTCTATCTTCGGCACTTCATTTACGTTGCTACATTGAAGTTGTTTTAGCAAGGCAGGAACAATATCCTTTAAATACTTTTCTTTTAGAGTTTGTTCAATGCCCTTTCGAACAGTATCAACTGCAACAGTACTGCTCTCCTTTTTTCCAGCTTTTGAAGCATCCTTGCCTTTTTGCTGAATTTGCGGGGGTTTCTTTTTTGCTTTGTTATCAGCCATTTTTTATATCTCCTCAGACTTTATCAATGTTTTCGCCACATTTTTTGCAAAATCTTGCATACTTTCCAGTGGCCATTTTTCTGCGACCCAATCGAGAGGCTTCATTACAAACAGGGCAAACAAGCATAATCTTGCTTTGGAAAATGGGAAGTTCTTTTTCAAGAATCCCACCTTGAGGAAAATTTTGTTTAGGTTTAATGTGTCGTTTTACAACATTAACACCTTCAACAAGAAAAGAGGTTTTCTCAATTTCTTTACGATTAACCACTGCGTTAACCTTCCCTCTTTTACCTTTATCTTTTCCTGTGATAACCAGGACAGTATCGCCTTTTTTTATTCTGGTCATAATTAAACCACCTCAGGTGCTAATGATATAATTTTCATATAGCCCTTCTCTCTTAATTCTCTACAAACAGGGCCAAATATACGAGTTCCTTTTGGGTTCCCGTCATCATCTATAATTACAGCAGCATTGGTATCAAAACGAACAATGCTTCCATCTTTACGCTTTACCGGAAAATGCGTTCGAACAATTACAGCTTTTTGAACTGTTCCTTTTTTAATTTGTCCGGACGGAATGGATTGCTTTACAGTTACTACAATTTTGTCGCCCACATGTCCATACAGTTTGTTTGAACTACCGAGAACACGAATGACGGAAACTACTTTTGCTCCACTGTTATCTGCAACTTTCAATCGTGAATAGATGCGTACCATTTGTTATGTCTCCTTTCCGTTTAGTCTTCTTGTCCAGATGAAACAATCTTGATGATTTTCCATCGAACGGTAGCACTATAAGGTCTACTTTCCTGAATCATTACAATATCGTTTAGTTTGCTTTCATTCATTTCATCATGAGCATGAAATCTGCGTGTTTTTTTTACTAACTTACGATAAAGAGGATGCCCAATGACGCGAATCTGTTCTTCTACTACGCGAAACTTGGCATTCTTATCGCTAACGATTTTACCAGTGATTGTTTTTTTGTAGCTTTCGTTCATCTGGCTCTCTCCCTTAAAATAGTTTCAATTCTTCGAATATCTCGTCGAATATTTCTTATTTCCACTGGTTTTTCAACTTGTTGAAGTTGAAGCTTAAAACGCAGGAAGAAAATTTCCTTTTTCAATTCATGGAGTTTTTTTTGTAATTCTTCTACTCCCATTTCCTTGATTTTATAAAGTTTCATCAGACAGCCTCCTGCTCTACTCTGGATTGAAGTTTAACTCTCATGGGGAGCTTGGCACTAACCAGTCTGGTTACTTGCAATGCTTTGGTTTCGTCTATCCCATTAAACTCAAACATGATTCTTCCAGGTTTCACTACTGCTTCCCAGTGATCTACGTCCCCTTTACCGCTTCCCATACGTGTTTCAGCAGCTTTTTTTGTAACTGGTTTGTCAGGAAATATTCTTATCCAATATTTTCCAGTTTTTGATACTGCTTTTGTAATGATAAGTCGACAAGCTTCGATTTGACGGCTGGTAACACGATGGGGTTCCATGGATTTGATTCCAAAGTCACCAAAAGATACCAGGGATCCTCGATATGCTTTGCCGCACATTCTGCCTCGATGCTGTTTTCTGTATTTTACTCTTTCAGGCAATAACATTCTTACCCTCCATACTCCGAATTAAGGGATGGCATATTGGAAGCATCGGTAAGAAGATCTCCAGTGTATATCCAGACTTTGATCCCAATGCAACCAAATTTAGTGTGCGCATCCGTACAATGATAGTCAATTTTGGCACGAATAGTATGTAAGGGCATACGACCCTCTCTAAACCATTCTGTTCGGGCTATTTCTGCTCCATTTAAACGTCCTGAACAAGCAACTCTTACGCCCAATGCACCATTCTTCATAACTTTAAACATTGCCTGCTTCATAGCTCTTTTGAAGGCAATTCTCTTTTCGATCTGCTGAGCAACAGACTCTGCTACAAGCTTGGAGCTTAAATCCGGCTTGACTACTTCTACTACTTCAATCTTGAGAATAGTATTTGTTACAAGCTTTTCCAGACGTTTCTTTAAGCCTTCAATGCTTGCCCCTCTTTTTCCAATAAGAATTCCGGGACGTGCAGTAAAGATTCTTACTCGGATTTCATTACCGCGTCGTTCAATTTCAGTTTTAGAAATGGATACATCCTTACCGAGTTTATCAACTTCTTTTCTGATTTTGATATCTTCTACTAATTGTACTGCATAAACTGCAGGTTTGGCAAACCAACGAGTTTGCCAGTCGTAGATGACGCCAAGGCGATATCCAAATGGATGTACTTTTTGACCCATGATTATTCCTCCCTCTCATCAACGAATACTGTAATATGGGAATTGCGACGTTTCATAATGTCAGCTCTTCCCATAGCACGGGGCAGTACTCTTCGATATGGAGTAGCTTCATCGATCAAAATCCGTTTGATATAAAGCTTGCTCTCATCCATTTGATAGTTATGCACTGCATTGGCAGCTGAAGAATGCAAAACTTTGTATATTAGTCTTGCTCCCTTTTGGGGAAGAGCCTTTAAAATTGCGTAAGCAGTCTCAAGGTCTTTTCTTCGTACCATTGCAGCTACTTTTCTGGCTCGTACTGGTGAGATACGAGAATTTTTATGTTTTGCGTAAACTTCCATAGCTGTTTCCACTCTCCTTATTTCAATGCCGTCGATCGATCAGTTGGTCGACGATGGGAACGGTAAACCCTGGTTATAGCAAATTCACCAAGCTTGTGTCCAAGCATGGCTTCATTAATATATACAGGAATATGGGCTTTTCCATTATGAATAGCAAGCGTAAAGCCAATCATATCAGGAACTATGGTTGACGATCGAGCCCAGGTTTTAATGATTTTTTTCTCACCAGTTAATTTCATTTTTTGAATCTTCTTCATTAGTTTTAGATCAACATAAGGACCAACTCGAACAGCATCCTTAATGTCTTTTTTTATCTCATTGCCCAAAGCATCCTCCTCGTCTCATTACTTTGCTTTCCTTCTCTGTAAGATGTAACGACTAGTTTTTTTCTTTTTGTTCCTGGTTTTATATCCAAGAGCTGGTTTGCTCCATGGAGTTAAAGGTCCAGGATGGCCAACAGGAGCTTTACCTTCTCCTCCACCATGAGGGTGATCGCAAGGGTTCATAGCTGAACCTCTGACATGGGGTCTTCTACCCATGATGCGAGATCTACCAGCTTTAGCCAAGACGGTATTTTCGTGCTCCAGATTGCTGACTTGTCCTACGGTAGCTCTGCATAGCAAAGGAATATAGCGTGTTTCACCGGAAGGCAACCTTACATGGGCAAAACGCTCATCCTTTGCGAGTAATTGAGCACTGCTTCCAGCAGTTCGACAGAGAATACCCCCGCACCCTGGGATAAGTTCAATGTTATGGATAACAGTACCGGTAGGCATATTAGTAAGCATAAGAGAGTTTCCTGACTTAATGTCAGCAGTTTCTCCGCTGATTACTTTGTCTCCAACCTTCATACCGTTAGGTGCCAGTATATACCTTTTTTCTCCATCAAGATAGCTTATAAGGGCAATCAGTGCGGTACGATTTGGATCGTACTCCACTGAAGCTACTTTAGCTGGAATATCGAATTTGTCTCGTTTGAAATCAATAATCCGGTATAAGATTTTTGTACCACCACCGATATGGCGCATGGTGATCTTTCCCTGATTATTTCTTCCACCTGATTTTTTAAAACTTTTGAGCAGGGGTTTGTAAGGAGTATTGTGAGTATCAGTGGTTTCACGTTTAACTGATACCCTTCCTCTGGTGCCTGCTGATGTAGGTTTGTGTCTTTTTAATGCCATTTAGTCAACCTCTTTCCTGCTACTTAATGTTCAACGATTCGATGGTTTGGCTGTCTTGTAGGACTACAATTGCTTTTTTCATTACTTTGGTAGCCTTGAAAAAACCATTACGTGTGCGTTTCTTTTTGGCATAAATCTTTGTCGTTCGAACATCTTTGACTTTGACTTTAAATAATTTTTCGACAGCATCTTTTACTTCATGTTTATTGCATAGATTATCAATAAGAAAAGTGTATATGCCTTCATTTTGTCGATACATCGACTTTTCTGTGATTAAGGGTTTAATCAGTACGGTTCTATTTTTAGGCATTTTGTAACCTCTCTTTCAAACGGTTCAGTGCTTCTTCGGTAATAAGAATACGACCATGCATCATGATGTCATGGGTGCAAACTGACTGCCAATGCATTGGAGTGATACCTTGAACATTTCGTAAGCATTGGAAAATCGGACCATTGCTTTCGTCGTATACAATTAAATTCTTTCGTTGAAGTAAATCATCTTGCTTAAGCATTTTTAGGACAGTTTGTGTTTTCATTGCAGGAGCTTGGAAATTCCTCAATACCATCATACTTCCATCTTTTTCAAGAGCAAGAAGAAATGCTGATTGAAAAGCCAACCTTTTTTGTTTTTTGGGAAATGAAACAGAATAGTCCCTGGGTCTGGGAGGAAAAGCAACTCCACCTTTTACCCAAATGGGAGAATTTTTCATACCAGCACGAGCGCGGCCTGTACCTTTTTGTCTCCATGGTTTTCGGGTACTGTAGTGAATTTCTCCACGTGTTTTTGCACAAGCAGAACCTGCGCGAGCATTGTTTCTCGTAATGATAATAGCCTGATGAATCAATTGTAAATGGGGAGTTTCAGGTAAATGCTCAAGAGTCAGATCCATGGATCCGCCTGATTTGGTTTCGAAATCAAAAAAATTTACTTTTTGCATTTTCCACGCTCCGTTTTCCTGATAAATACCATGGCATTTTTACCGCCAGGTACTCCACCCTTGATTAATACTAAATTTTTATCTGGTATGACTTGCACAATTTCTTTGCCAAGTTCAGTAACTTTAACATTACCAAGTTGTCCAGGCATTTTTTTACCTTTGAAAACACGTCCGGGTGTTAAACGACAACCAATCGAACCTGTTCTTCGGTGAGACATATGTCCATGAGAAGCAGGTTGTCCTGAAAAATTGTATCTGCGCATAACTCCAGAGAAACCGTGTCCTTTTGAGGTACCAGTAACGAGAATTTTATCACCGTCAGAAAACATTCCAATGTTAATAGAATCAGTTTCGGATGGAGAAAAATCCATAATTTCGTACATATGCTTATAGCATTGTCCAAGCTTTTTGAACTGCCCTGCAACAGGTTTAGTCAAGCGATTTTCTTCTACAGGCATAATGCCTACCTTAACGCTATTGTAACCATGTTTTTCTTCAGTTTTTCGTTCAACAATCATGGCATCCGGAACATGTAAAACAGTTACCGGAATCATTTTCATATCTTTCCATATATGGGTCATGCCTATCTTAAAACCCATCATGCGTAAACTCATCATTTCCTCCCTATTGCTACAATTTGATTTCAATATCAACGCCAGCGGGTAGATCAATATTCATTAAAGCTCTCGTAACATCAGGAGAGGGCTCATATATATCAATCAATCTCTTGTGTATTCTAATCTCAAACTGTTCGCGTGAATCTTTGTCGACGTGAGGAGAACGAAGAACAGTATACACTGATCTTCTGGTAGGTAATGGTATCGGACCACATACTCTGGCCCCAGAACTCAAAGCTGTCTCAAGTATTCGCTTCACGGATTGATCCAAGATCCTGTGATCATATGCTTTTAATTTTATTCTCATTTTTTGAACTGACATCTTGCCCTCAACTTCCCTCTCTATTTCAAGATTTTAGTAACTACGCCTGCGCCGATAGTTCTTCCGCCTTCACGAATAGCGAAACGCAGTCCATCATCAATGGCGACTGGATAAATCAAGGTCACGGTCATTTTGATATTGTCGCCAGGCATAGCCATTTCTACGCCATCGGGGAGCTTAATTTCTCCAGTAACATCGGTGGTACGAAGATAGAATTGGGGACGATAGCCCGTAATAAAGGCTTTATGACGTCCGCCTTCTTCTTTGGAAAGGATATAGACTTCGGATTCAAATTGGGTATGAGGATGAATGGATCCGGGTTTTGCAACTACCTGTCCACGTTCCACTTCGGAGTGTTCGACGCCACGAAGCAATAAGCCTACATTGTCGCCAGCCTGTCCGGAATCCAGAATCTTGCGGAACATTTCAACGCCGGTACATACAGTTTTGCGACGTTCTTCGGATAAGCCTACGATTTCTACATCTTCTCCGGTCTTGACCTGTCCACGTTCGATACGACCCGTCACTACGGTACCGCGACCGGTAATGGTAAATACGTCTTCGACTGGCATCAGGAAGGGTTTGTCCAAGGGACGTTCGGGAAGAGGAATGTACTCATCGACTGCTTTGATGAGTTCCCAGATGCATTTGGTATCGGCATTGGCATCCGAAAGATCGCCTTCCGCTTCGAGAGCTTTGAGGGCGGAACCACGAACAATAGGAATTTCCTGTCCGGGGAAGCCATATTTGTCGAGCAGATCGCGGACTTCTTCTTCTACGAGTTCGAGAAGTTCGGGATCGTCTACCATATCCACTTTGTTTAGAAATACGACCATACGAGGCACGTTGACCTGTTTGGCCAGGAGTAAGTGTTCGCGGGTCTGGGGCATCGGACCATCCACGGCCGAGACCACGAGAATAGCGCCGTCCATTTGGGCAGCACCCGTAATCATGTTTTTGATGTAGTCGGCGTGACCTGGGCAATCAATATGCGCATAGTGACGATTGGGGGATTCATATTCGGTATGATGGACATTAATCGTAACTCCACGGGCCTTTTCTTCGGGAGCATTATCAATTTCATCATATCTTTTGGCCACGGTATTGCCAACGGTAGCTAATACCTTGGTGATCGCAGCGGTCAGGGTGGTTTTACCATGATCGATGTGACCAATAGTTCCCACGTTAACGTGAGGTTTAGTTCGTTCAAATTTCTGCTTAGCCATTATTTCCTCCTTTAATTGTTTGCAAATAGCTTTCCGGAACTCTTTCATAAGCATCGAATTCCATGGTATAGCTACCTCTGCCTTGAGTAACGGATCGAAGCTCAGTAGCATATCCAAACATATGCTTTAGCGGGACCATTGCGCTTACTATCTGGGTCACTCCAACAGAGTCCATTTTAATAACACGTCCTCTTTTTGAGCTAATCAACGAAATACAGTCACCTAAATAGCTTTCAGGGACATAAACTTCAACTTTCATTATCGGTTCGAGAAGTATTGGATTTGCTTTCTGCATAGCCTCCTGAAAAGCTCTCGATGCAGCGAGACGAAAGGCAATTTCAGATGAATCAACATTATGGTAAGATCCATCAATTACTCTGACTCCAATATTAATAACTTCATAACCTGCAACTACACCATTCTCGAGTGCATATTTTACGCCAGTTTCAATAGCAGGAATGTAATCCTTTGGGATAACGCCCTGCTTGATTGCATTTTCAAAAACAAAACGCTTACTGCGATCCAAAGGACCTTCGAGGGGAAAAACTTCAAGTACGACATGACCATATTGACCATGTCCTCCAGATTGTTTAATATGTTTACCCTCACCCTTGGCTTCTTGGAGAATGGTTTCTTTGTAGGCTACGTCAGGACTTCCAAGGTTGACTTGTACATTGTATTCACGCGATAACCTGTCAACAATAATTTCAAGATGGAGTTCCCCCATTCCTGATATTACCGTTTGGTCAGTCTCAGGATCAAAGCGAAATTTAAAGGTAGGATCCTCCATGGTAAATTTGGACAAAGAACTAATTATCTTGTCCTGATCTACTTTTGTTTTTGGTTCTACAATCATGGATACCACAGGTTCGGGAAATGAAATAGTTTCGAGAGTAACAGGATGATTTTTGTCACAAAGCGTTTCACCTGTAGTCGCTTTTTTGATACCAACCAAACCGGCGATATCGCCTGCGCGTAATTCATCAATATCTTCGCGCTGATTGGAATGGAGGCGAATAATACGTGAGATACGCTCATTCGTATTGTTAGAAACATTGTATACGTAGGAGCCTGTAGTTAAAACTCCAGAGTAAACGCGAGTAAAAGCAAGAGAACCAATGAACGGATCAGCAGCGATCTTAAAAACAAGAGCGCTTAAAGGCTCTTCGGTCGTGGATTGTCTCAATTCAATTTCTTTGGTGTCGGGGTTGATGCCTTCAATTGGAGGAATATCAACTGGTGAAGGAAGATATTCGACAACAGCATCCAAAAGTTGTTGAATGCCTTTGTTTTTGAAGGAAGAACCGCATACCACCGGAAAAAAGATATTTTGATGGCAACCAAAGACTAGTGCCTTTTGAATTTCTTCAACGGTGATTTCAGCACCGTTTAAATATTTTTCCATCAACTGATCATCGATATCGGCTATGGCCTCTAATAATATAGTACGATATTGCTGAGCTTCTTCTTGCATGTCGGGGGGTATTGGCTCTACTATGAAAGAAGATGCTGGCAAGTCGCTTTTTGACTCTTGTTGCGTATAAACAATGCTCTGCATATGAACTAGATCAATTACACCTCGAAAATCGTTTTCAATTCCAATGGGTATTTGCAAAGCAACAGGCTTTGCACCCAGTTTTTCTTTGACATCGTCAAGCACCTTGAAAAAATTTGCACCGGTTCGATCTAATTTGTTGACATAAATCAAACGCGGTACCTTATATTTGTCTGCTTGTCTCCAAACAGTTTCAGATTGAGGCTGTACGCCTCCAACACCACAGAAAATGACTACAGCGCCATCGAGGATGCGTAAAGCTCTTTCGACCTCAACAGTAAAATCGACATGACCAGGCGTGTCGATAACGTTGATGATGTGATCTTTCCATTTAGAAGAAATAACTGCTGAAGTGATGGTTATACCACGTTCTTTTTCTTGTACCATCCAGTCGGTAGTGGTGTTTCCATCGTCAACATTACCCATACGATGGATAGTTCCACTGTAAAAGAGAATTCGCTCTGTTGTTGTGGTTTTACCAGCATCAATATGTGCAATAATGCCAATATTACGGAGTTTTTTAATTCTCTCGCTTCCAGTTATTTCTTTTGCTTGTCCAGTCACTGAATCATCCTCTCTGCAATCATTGTGAAATTACCACTTAAAATGTGCAAAAGCTTTGTTGGCTTCGGCCATTCTATGGGTATCTTCACGTTTTTTATAAGCATCACCGGTTTTGTTAAATGCATCAACAAATTCGTTAGCTAACTTGATCATCATGGGTTTACCCTTCTTTTTACGGGAAGAAGTAATAATCCATTTAATTGCCAGGGAAACACCCTTCTCGTAGGGCACTTCAGTGGGAATCTGATAAGTAGCTCCACCAATTCTTCTGGGGCGAACCTCAACTACGGGGCGAACTCGATCTATTGCAGCTTCTAAAACTTCAACCGGTTTATTTTTAGTTTTATCGGAAGCAATATTCAGAGCGCCATACATAATCTTCATAGCACGTTGTTTTTTTCCCTCTTGGAGCAATTTTCCAACAAATTGCGTAATCAAAACATTTCCGTAAAGAGGGTCGGGTTGTAATTCTTTTTTGTTGATCAACTTTCTTCTTGGCATGAGTTAATTACCCCGTTCCTTTTTTTGGTCTCTTTGTACCGTATTTCGAACGACTTTGTTTGCGGTTGGCTGTTCCATCTGCATCAAGAATTCCCCTCACGATGTGATAGCGTACACCGGGCAAATCTTTAACACGACCCCCGCGAATAAGCACAACAGAGTGCTCCTGCAGATTGTGTCCGATACCAGGTATATAAGCAACAACTTCATACCCATTAGACAATCTGATTTTTGCAATCTTTCGAAGAGCTGAATTTGGCTTCTTCGGCGTCATGGTACGTACAATAGTACACACCCCTCGACGTTGAGGACAACCCTCTAAAGCACGGGTTTTTGACTTCCTCTTTAAAATCTTTCTTGGCTTGCGAACCAACTGGTTAATCGTAGGCAAATCTCCACCTCATCAATCATATCAAATTAATAATACAAAAACACAAATAAATAAAGCACAAACGTTGATTTTACCAAAAAATACCTTGCTGTCAACACACCTTGAAGCTAAACAAACAACTCCTTTTCTTTTTCTTTTTCCTGCTTTGGACTATTAAATAAGTTTACACTTTTAATACCCAATTTTCTTCGATATGCTCTCACTCCGGATCCTGCAGGAATAGGATGTCCAACAATTACTGCTTCTTTCAAACCCTCAAGATTATCGATTTTACCTTTGATAGCTGCATCTGCTAAAATCTTTGGAGTTTCCTGGAAAGAAGCTGCTGAAAGAAAACTTTCAGAAATTGAGGCAGCTTTTGTAAGTCGAAGCAACAAAGCTTCGTAAGAACAAGGGGTTTCGTTGCGAGACATAAGCATTCGGTTGACCTCATCAACAGAACTCTTATCAACGATATCGCCTGGAAGAAAATCACTATCACCAGAATCTTTTATACGAACGCGTTTCATAAGCTGTCGCACAATGACTTCGATATGTTTGTCGTTGATATCAACACCTTGACTTTTGTAAACCTTTTGAACCTCTTCTATCAGATAATTTTCAGCAGCTTTTCTTCCACGAGTTTTGAGTAAAATATGAGGATTTAGTGAACCCTGAGTAAGCTGAGTGCCGGTTTCAACGATATCACCATCTTTTGGCAATATGGAATACTGATACGAAATCCTATGCTCTTCAACTTCTTCATTTTCAGAGGTAATAGTAAGCAAGATGATGTCTGCTTCTTGCTTAATTGAGATTTTTCCGCCAATTTCAGTAATGTATGCTTCGCCTTTTGGTCTTCTGGCTTCAAAAAGCTCTTCTACACGAGGCAAACCCCCTGTAATATCAGCTCCAGTGACTCCTCCAGTATGAAAAGTACGAAGAGTAAGCTGGGTGCCAGGCTCACCAATGGATTGGGCAGCAATTACGCCAACAGCTTCTCCAACAAGAACTTCTTTACCTGTCGATAAATCTTTTCCGTAACATTTGGCGCATACACTGGAATCAGAAAGACAAGTCAGAGGAGATCGTAGCCATACCTTTTTAATGCCAGCCTTAAGTATCGTATTTACGGCTTTTTCAGTGATTAAGTGATCTTCTTTGACGATCACTTTCCCTTTGGAGTCAACTATATTTTTAGCGGCATAGCGACCAACAATACGTTCTTCTAATGCTTCAATAACAGCATCGTCAGCAGTAATTTCTTCAACTTCAATGCCCTCAAGATTTCGTTGAATTTTAACTTCTTGAATCTGTGCCTCATCTACTAAAAGGGCATCTTCGTAAGTAATTACATTGCCTTTATCTACTATAACTGCTTTAGTTTCTGGATGGACTATCTTTTCATCAGCAACTAGACCAACAATTTGCTTTGAAAGGGGTTTTATTACCTTGCCTGCAATTACCTCTCGATGCTTAATAGAGTGCTTGCAATCATTTTCTCGGATTACGATAGAATGTGCCACATCAACCAGTCGGCGGGTTAGATAACCGGAATCAGAAGTCTTTAAAGCTGTATCAGCTTGACCCTTACGGGCTCCATGAGTTGAGATAAAGTATTCCAATACATTCAAGCCTGAGCGTAAATTATTCTTAATTGGAAATTCAATAGTTTTACCAGTTGGATCCTGCATTAAACCACGAATACCTACCATTTGGCTAACCTGAGCAGGATTGCCTCTTGCGCCTGATGTAGCCATCATGTGGACAGGATTAATTTTCTTGAAGTTTCTAAAGGCTTCTTTTCGAATCTCGTTAGTTGTCTTGTTCCAGGTTTCAACGACTTTTTGATGACGCTCATTTTCTGACAATTTGCCAGCTTCAAAAGATTTATTGAGCAATAAAACTTTATCTTCGGCACTTTTAATGATGGTTTGTAAATTGGGAGGAGTCACCATATCATCAATACCAATTGTAATTCCTGGTTTGGTGGCATACTCAAAGCCTAATTTTTTAATTTCTTCCAACAAATCCGCCGTGATTGCATCACCGAGTTTGACGAAGCAATCTTTAACCAGGGACTTAACTTCTTTGGAATTTAAAGGATGGTTGATATATCCTAACTCGTTTCCAACTTTGGACTTTGTCTGCAACATTCGTTGGATACGTTGATTTAGAATAGCTCTGCCTACTGTAGTATCGAATTGTTTTCCCTCGTGCCATACTTTAATTTTATCATGAACACTGATTCGTTTGTGATTAAACGCAGCCATAACCTCAAGAAGAGAGTGAAAAAACGGAATTGCTTTGATAGTTTCATCAGTTTTGTTGTTGTCATCATGATCAAGAGTCAGATAGTATATCCCTAAAATAATATCCTGTATGGGAGACATAATAGGAAAACCGTTCGCAGGAGACATAAGATTCCGCGAGGAAATCATAAGAGTTTCGGTTTCAGCGATAGCTGGAACAGATAAAGGTACATGGACAGCCATTTGGTCTCCGTCAAAATCAGCATTAAAAGGAGGACAAACTAAAGGAGGAATCTGTATCGCCTTACCTTCACAAAGAGTAACATGGAAACCCTCTACTCCTAAGCGGTGAAGAGTAGGAGCTCGATTTAAAAGAACCGGATGATGTTGAATAATTTCGTCAAGAACCGACCAAACTACAGGATCATACTTTTCAATTTTAAGCTTTGCAGACCTTAAGCTCTGTGCAATGCCTTTGCTGACTAGACGTTCCATGACAAAAGGCTTAAATAACTCGAGTACCATTTCTTTTGGAAGACCACACTGATCAATTGCCAGCTCTGGATTTACTACAATTACAGATCGTCCAGAATAATCAACGCGTTTTCCTAGTAAATTTTGGCGAAAACGGCCTTCTTTTCCTTTTAGGATATCGCTTAGAGAACGCAAAGGTCGGTTGGCAGTACCAAGTACTGGTCGAGTGCGTTTACTGTTGTCAAACAAGGCGTCTACCGCCTCCTGGAGCATTCGCTTTTCATTTTGTACCATAATATCCGGAGCGTTGACCTCAATAAGTTTTCGTAAGCGGTTATTGCGGTTAATAACGCGTTGGTAAAGAGTATTAAGATCAGAAGTTGCAAACCTTCCACCTTCAAGTTGTAGTAAGGGTCGCAGATCGGGGGGTATAACCGGAATGATACCCATAATCATATCGCAAGGATTACGATCTGTACTGATAAATGCTTGAACAGCTCCTAATCTTTTGACCAACTTATTTTTCTTTTGAAAAGATGAATTGACCATGGATGATTTTAATTCATGAAATAATTCTTGAATATTAAGCTGTTTAAGCATCTCTTGTATGGCTTCAGCACCTTTTTTTGCGGTAAACTTAGCTCCTTTATCAAGATATTCTCTATATTCGTCGTCCCTTAGTGTATTGCCTTTATTTAGATCGGTATCACCAGGATCGATAACGACATATTTCACAAAATAGACAATTTCCTGTAGGGTTTTGGAAGTAATGTCCAAAAGAAGCGATATGTAAGGAACAGTCTTGAGAAACCAAATATGGACTACAGGGGCAGCTAAATCAATATGACCCATTCTTTGTCGACGAACTTTTGAGCTGGTTACTTCAACATTACATCGATCACAAATCACACCTTCATAACGTTTTCCCTTATATTTTCCGCAGCGACATTCGAAGTCCTTGAACGGACCAAAAATCTTCTCACAAAACAATCCGTCAGGTTCTGGTTTGTAGTTACGATAGCTGATGGTCTCAGCTTTTTTTACTTCTCCCTTGCTCCATGACACAATTTCTTCTGCTGAAGCTAAATGTATGGATATTGCTTCATAGTCGTTATTAAAATCATCGGTCACTTTGGGCTGAGTTACATGAGGATTCAAATGAATCTGATTCATGCAGAATAACCTCCTTCAGACTGCCTAAACAGTCAATTAGCCTTCCTGCTTTTCTTTTTCTAATTTTGCTTCTTCAACAACGCTTTTAACTACTTTGGGTGGAGCTTCTTCGTAGTGAGAGAAGGCGAGCTCAAAATAGCCCTTGGCAGCAGTTATCGATCCAATATCAGTGGTATAGCGAGTTAATTCGTTTAGAGGCATTTGAGCATTGATGATTTGCCAGTTTCGATCTGCTTCAACTCCCAACACACGTCCTCTTTTGGTGTTAAGATCGTCGATGACTGAGCCCATATATTGCTCCGGAACATGTATTGTTACATTCATAACAGGCTCAAGGAGCACTGTTTCACCTTCCTGCATAGCTTTTTTAAAAGCCATGGAAGCAGCAATCTTGAACGCAATTTCAGAAGAATCGACAGGATGGTAAGATCCATCGTAAACCACTACCTTAACATCTTCTACAGGGTAACCTGCTAAAATTCCTTCGTTCATTGCCTCATGAACACCCTTTTCAATTGCAGGGATGTAGTTTTTAGGGATTGAGCCTCCAAATATTTTGCTTTCAAAAAGAAATTTTTCTCCACGAGGTAAAGGTGAAATTTCGAGCCAACAATGACCAAACTGGCCATGTCCGCCAGATTGTTTTTTGTGTTTACCTTCAACTTTAACTGCTTTACGGATGGTTTCTTTGTATGAAATGCGTGGAGACTTTAGATCGATACTCACAGAAAATTTACGCTTTATTTTCTCGGCTACTACATTAAGATGAGTTTCTCCAACTCCATAAATGACAGTTTGTTTGGTTTCTTCATCACGGACTATTTTAATAGTTGGATCGTCTTCCTGAATCTTTGGAATCACTGCGCCTAATTTATCTTCGTCAGCTTTGTTGCTTGCATATAGAGCCATTGCTGCATTCGAATTTGGGAGGGGTACCCATGGGATCTTATATTTTTGGTCAACCCCAGAAAGGCTGTGCCCTGTTTTGGTTACCATAAGTTTTGTTAGGGCACCAATATCTCCTGCACAAATGGCGCTGGCATTTTCTTGTTTTTTGGCAACAGGGTAAGATAGCTGTCCCATTTTTTCTTCTTTTTCTTCATCAACATTGTATAATTTGATGTCATTGCTAAGGGTGCCTGACATAACTTTAAAAAGGGTAATTTTACCTACATAGGGATCAGTCAGAGTTTTAAAAACAAGTGCAGCCAGGGGACCTTTTGGATCTGCTGATAGCTGAATCTTGTCACCCTTGTCAGCAAGCATAACTTCTGCTGGAGGCATGCTTAAGGGAGAAGGAAAATACTGAGCAATAAAGTCCATAAAAAGCTTGATTCCAATATTAGCAAAAGCTGAAACTGGAATTACAGGAATCAGGGATCGACAAGCAATAGCTTTAGTGATGCATGACTTGAGCTCTTCGTTGCTGATAACTTCTCCGGAAAGGTATTTCTCCATCATTTCATCGTCAGCTTCCACTGCAGCTTCAACGATTTCAGCATATAAAGTGTCAACTTCTTTGCTTTGTTCTGTAGAAAGATCTTTTTCTCCTTGTTCTGTGACAATTTTTTTATTTAAAATATCAATAAGTCCCGAAAAAACTCTATTTTCAATTAAAGGGAGAAACAATGAAGTGCATTTGTTGCCAAAGGTCTGTCTGATAGAGGCGTAGACTTCCTGAAAATCAATATTATCTCTATCCATTTTATTGATAACTATGGCACAGGGTTTTTCAATTTCTTCACAGTAATTCATCATTTTTTCGGTACCAGTTTGAATACCTGAAGTAACATCTACCACTACTACAGCAGTGTCAGCAACCCGAAGTCCTGCTCTAACTTCGCCTACAAAATCAAAATATCCGGGAGTATCAATGGTATTGATTTTTAAGTTCTTCCAGTCAATGGGGACAACAGTAAGGTTCAAGCTAATTTGTCTTTTGATTTCTTCTGGTTCAAAATCTGACAGAGTATTTCCATCAGGAACTTTTCCCATTCGTTCAATCAGCTTTGAATTAAATGCAAAACATTCAGTAAGAGTTGTTTTGCCAGCACCTCCATGAGAAGCAAAGCAAATGTTCCGGATGTCTTTAGTCTCGTAGGCTAATTTCATCTAATCCCTCCAAAGTTAATTCTTTTTCTTCTAAAGGCGATATAATTGGCTCTTCCATCTGAATTTCTTCTTCTTTTATTAAGTCAATTTTGATTCCGAGTCCTTGTAGTTCGTTAATGATAACCCTGAAAGATTCTGGGTTGTTGCTCTGAGTAATCATTTTACGGGTACAAATTGACTCATAGGCATTCAAGCGACCTTCGGTATCATCTGATTTAACGGTAAGCATTTCCTGTAAAGTGTAGGCAGCTCCATAAGCTTCGAGAGCCCAAACTTCCATTTCTCCAAATCGCTGACCTCCAAACTGAGCTTTTCCACCTAAGGGCTGTTGAGTAATCAAGGCATATGGACCAGTAGATCTAGCATGGATTTTGTCTTCTACCATATGATTAAGCTTCATAATATAGGCATACCCGACTGTAACATGGTTAGTGAAGGGGTCTCCAGTGTAACCGTCGTATAAAACTTGCTTGCCGTGTTCATGAAAGCCAAGATTTTGCAACTCTTGGAGCATTTCTTCGGGAGTAACGCCAGAAAACGGAGGGGTAACGCAGTAATGGTTGATTTTCTTGGCATACAACCCTAATAATGCTTCCATAATTTGGCCTACATTCATTCGGGATGGAACACCAAGAGAATTGAGCACAATATCAACAGGTGTGCCGTCTTCTAGAAAGGGCATATCCTGGATAGGCAAAATACGTGAAATTACACCTTTATTTCCGTGACGACCAGACAGTTTGTCTCCAACCTGGATTTTTCTTTTCTCACCTATATAAACTTTAACGATTCGATTGACGCCAATCGGCAAATCGTCTTCATCTCTGGTAAGCACCTGAACTCCGATAACTGTGCCTCGTTCTCCTGGAGATACTCGCAAAGAGGAATCCTTTACATCCTGTCCTTTTTTATCAAACATAGCTCGCCAAAGCTTCATTTCAGGAGTAAACTCACTTTCAGCTTTAGGTGTTATTTTTCCAACAAGAATATCGTTGGGTCCTACTTCAGTTCCAACAAGGATTATTCCAGTTTCATCCAAGTTTTTGAGTTGTTCTTCAGGAACATTGGGAATGTCACGTGTAATTTCTTCTGGTCCTACCTTAGTTTCGCGAACACTAACCTTATACTCCTTGATATGAGTAGAAGTGAGTACATCATCAACTACCAATTTTTCACTCAATACAATAGCGTCCTGATAGTTGTAGCCTCTCCAGGGGATATAGGCTACCAGCAAATTGCGCCCTAAAGCCAGTCTGCCTCGATCGGCAGCACCCCCATCAATAATAGGCATGTTGACGGTAACTTTAGCTCCTGAACGCACCAAAGGATGTTTGTTAACCACAGTATCCTGGTTGGTACGTTTAAACTTATCTAAGATTTCTTCGCTTTCTTTACCTACAGAAACTTCTTCAACGCCCAAATCTATTAGTTTGGCAAGCAACTCTTGATCTAATACTTCTCCTTCTTGGGCAATCTTTTTGGTTCCGAGGCTGAGATCTTTAGCCAATACAAGTGGTTTGCGAAGCTTTTTGTGTTGCAAAAACACATCACTGCTTTTAAGTTTATCTTTTGCAATCACAGTTATGCTTTCAAGGTTTTGGTCATTCATCAACATAAACTGCTCATTAGTTAATGCTTCACCATATTTAATAGCAGTGGAAAAAGGCTTGGACGAAACTATCACTTTGTTGTCAGGTAAATTTTCTTTTTTTACGAAACGTACCTCATACACGGGTAATTCAACAATCTCGTTGTTTTCATTGTATACTTTTACGAAAGACTGCTTATCGTTAAAGATTCGATTCAAGAGTGTTGATGTAATGCGTTTTCCCTCTTCAATCAGAACTTTACCTGAGCTAAGGTAGTTCATGGCTTCAGCACAAGTCATATCAATTAAGGTTTCATTTTTTTCATAGACTACTAATTCGGCGAGTTTAATAATTTCAAGGTCTTCAAGCTTGGCATGTCGAACTTTCATCATGCCTTTCTTAAACATTTTGTTAAGCATAACTCCATCAATAACATCTTCAACATTTCCTATTTCTGAAAGGTTTTCACAGAGGACTTCGTTGATAAGATTTTTATTAAAATGGCCAATTTTGATAGTTTCCGATCCATTTTCAACTGAAGAAATAACAATACGAGTTGAATCTACATAGGAAACTACTCCGCTTTTCCGACTCGTCACTACTGATCCGCTATCGATGGCAGCCTTGGGTTCAAGTCCTGTTCCGACCAAAGGGATTTCGGGGCTGTTGAGAGGTATGGCCTGATGCTGCATGTTGCATCCCATAAGTGCTCTGTTTGCATCATCATGCTCTAGAAAGGGTATAAGGTTGGCTGAAACTGAAAAAACTTGCAAAGGAGAAACATCAATATAATCAACTTCTTCTTTGCTGACCTCAGAGATTTCTGCACCTTTTCGAATAACGCATAAATCACTGGTAATGAAGTTGGTTTTAGTATCAATAGGGGTATTGGCTTGAGCAATCCGAAATTCTTCTTCGTCGTCAGCTGTTAAATAGTCTAATTGATCTAAAATATGTCCGTTTTTGACTTTTAAATAAGGAGAAATAATAAAGCCTCGTTCATCAATTCGTGCATAAACATTCAATGAATTGATAAGACCGACATTCTCGCCTTCAGGGGTTTCGATTGGACAAATCCGCCCATAGTGAGAGTGGTGAACGTCACGAACTTCTGCTCCAGCTCTTTCTCGGTGTAATCCACCGGGTCCGAGGGAGGAAAGTCTTCGTTTGTGAGTAAGAGATGAAAGAGGGTTTGTTTCATCCATAAATTGACTTAATTGACCCAGGCCAAAAAATTCATTGATGCTTGCCAGTAAAGGTCGGGGGTTAAAGCAACTCTGTGGAGATATATCTTCTTCAGGGGTAATAGAAATTTTTTCGTTCATATTTTTCCAACAGCGAAGAAGCCCGATACGCATATTATTCTTGAGCAATTCGCCTACCAGTCGCACACGCTTATTTCCGAGATGGTCGCGGTTGTCGGTTGAGCCTTGATTGTTGTCAATTTTGGAAAAGTAACGAACAATGGAAATAATATCTTTAGCAGTCACAATTCGCTCAGAAATTTCGAGTCCTAGTTTTTTGTTAACTTTGTATCTACCGACTTCTCCTAAGTCATTTCGACGCGGATCCAGTAAAACAGAGTAAAACTGGGTATCCGCATTTTCAGGGGTATATCGCTCTCCTGGTCGAAGTTTAAGAAAAATAAATTTTTTAGCTTCTTCGATGGAGTTTGCCTCGTCTTTTAGAAAAGTTGCTTTAGCATACTCAGATAATACTTTGTCATATATTTTGATGTGGCGCATTTGCATTTTTGAGATTTGTTCAAGCATTTCTTTAGTGAGAAGTGTTCCTTTTGTAAAAATATCGTCCCCAGTATGGTAATCATAGATATCTTCAGCCAACTCCTTGCCTTCATGTAGGAAGAAATCCTCACTATGAGTGTCAGCGTTGACGATATTGAGCTCTAAAAAAGCTTCACGCATCTGTTCGTCGCTCATTCCCATTGCGCGTAAAACCATTGTAGCTGGAATTTTTTTGCTACGCTTATCTAAATGAATATAAATGGTGTTGTCTGGTTCAGTTTCGAATTCAAGCCAACTTCCTCTATCAGGAATGATGGTTGCTTTGTGGGTCCACTTTCCAGTTCGGTTAAAATTAATGCTTTCGAAATAAACTCCTGGAGCTCTGGTTAACTGAGCAACAATGACTCTTTCAACACCGTTGATGATAAAAGAACCCGTAGGAGTCATATATGGAAAAGGTCCGACAACAATGGATTGCTCTTTCATTTCTCCGGTATCAATAAAAGTAATGCGAACCATCAATTTCATCACTCCATGATAGGTGCGACCCTTTTCTTTGCATTCAATAGGATTGGTAGTGGGTTGCTCAATGGAGTAGTCCACAAACTCAACAATGACTTTTCCAGATCTTCTTGATTCGTCGTTGGATTGGAATTCATCCAAAAGCTCTTTTAATCCTTTTTCAATTAACCAGGAAAAAGAATTCTTTTGAATTTCGAGTAAATCGGGA